>BNJT01000223.1_pt1 | contig 94308 bp, 119 predicted proteins | sample 8540491 | NCBI WGS metagenome assembly BNJT01 (sample SAMD00202455, study PRJDB9452) | human saliva metagenome | host: Homo sapiens | reverse complement strand
GTTACGTATTGCTTTCATGCAGCCGGCACAGAGACACTGTGGTACTGGCTGTCCCACTACCAAAGATCTCGTCATACTAGAGAAGGAGATGCGCGTTAGACGACGAAGTCCTCATTATGACCGATGATGGATTCCACTTGGGAAAAAGGGACTCGTAACTCGCGTAGAGGAAATAACCAAAGAGAAAGGTAGATAAGTGCGTGACCATCGGCCCTGCCATTATGATGAAATTTGTCTCCGCCTCTCACGGCAAAGTACCGAAATCCTCATGCAATAGCTTCACCAATACCATTATGGGTAGATGGCACCGGAATGTGTGGAGCCTGCCAGTGTAACTGTGGAGGGAAGCGCAAATTCGTTTGCGTTGATGGACTGGAGTTTGATACTCATCAAGTAGATTTTGATGAGCTGCTGATGCGTCTTAATCTCCTGCTAAAGACGGTAGGTAACAATCCGCCAATATCTACTACAATGGAAATGAATCAACTCATCTGCCGAACGCCGAAAGCTAGCTTGGCGAGAAGAGCTACGCAGCCACTCAGAGAGAGAACTGCCATAGCTCAGTGCCCAAATGCCCGAACTCAGACCCTGCACTCACCGTAACATTACTAGCACTTACAGGAAGAGGTAAATCAGGGATTAACCGAGGAGCAAGCCCTGTGGAGGCTCGTCGCCGTCTAGACTCAAGCCAAACCAACTTGCATGGAGGGGTGTCCCGTCGGCATCCATATCCCTCTTTCATAAAGGAAATAGAGCAGAGGCAATTTGCTGCCGCAGCTTCCACGCTACGAGAAACGACCAGTTTGCCTGCTGTTTGTGGTCGTCTCTGCCTCAAGAGCGCCAATGCGAAAGCCGGTGCGTATGCCAAACGATGAAGGCAAACCGGCTGTTGCCATCAGTTTATCTAGAGCGATTCGCCGCAGATTGGACTCGAGAGCGCAATGCCAAGCTGAAATAATGCCTGCGCGGGCCTCCACGGGCAGATTGCTGTTGTGGGAGCGGCCCTGCCGGATTATCCTTTGCGCCGAGGATGCTGAGCGAAAGCTAGTGTAATCATGGTGGTATTGCTGAGAAGCTCTGCACGAAATTGGGGGCGTACTAAAGTATGGTATCCCCGAGCATCGTCTGCCCAATAAGGTGGTAGATGCGGAGGATAGAGCCGCTCAAACAAATGGGTGTCTCCTTTGGGACCAATACTATAATAGGGGCTACCCTCTCCGTATACGACGACTTGCACGAGATGACTCTTCGGGGCTATTCGTCGGCTCAGTGAGCCAGGTTGCTCCAACTTCATGAACATCCCGTGGGAGAACCCTCACTTTCGTGCAGTGTCTTCTAACGTAATACCCAACGCGTGTAAACTCTGACGAACGCAGGAGATCACTGATAGCGAGACTCCTGTTTCCGCGGACAGTCACGCAGCCGTGATTAGAGGAGATACCGCCATGGATAGTGCACGTACAGCCAAGCGACTCGGGGGCTGAGCGCGCCATGATTGTGTACCGCCGTAGCGAAGAGGAGATGCCGGCGCGCCTGGAGGAGATAGCCCACGCCAAGGAAGAAGGTAGAGTTCCTCGCACTGCACAGCCTATCGAATATCTTGCCGATGAGGAGGGACACGTGGGCCAAGATGCGCTTGCAGAAGATGGAGCTAGGAGGAGCCCGATCCATCAGTGTGCGCCGTAAGCCGATACCATAGAGGGAGCCATCAGAGGAGAATTTCGTAGAGGTAGTTGTCGTCAGCATCGGGTATCGTCATCCTCTTATCTAATACCTTCTCGGGACTTAATGTAACTCCTAAAGGGTACCATCGTTGTGAACGAACTCCCAGACGACCGACTTGCCGGATGTGTATGCCGGGGGCGACATCGTACGAGGGGCGCAACGGTCATCCTGTAGCCGCGGGCGACGGTCGGCGAGCTGCAGCCAATATGCAACGCCACCTCTCGGTAACTAAACCACAGTAGTTTGTACGCCCGGCGTCACTGCTCACTAAGCCCAAGCGACTTTTACCACTACCAGAGGTGCAGTGAGGCTTGGGGCGAAAGTGCAGCAGGTATGCGCTGCGCCGTATCGCCTGGAGCGAAGCGCATCTACGTAGAGCATCATAGCGAGCCTCTCCCACGCTGCAGCACCGTTGGGAGTGGAGACGCAGGCAAAATGCGCGTCCTTAGGATACCCACCGACGACCGCTCGCCATTTCCCAGAGAGACTCGACTCATGGCTCTGGGCTTGCCCATTACTGGCGCGGCAGCGCCGGAGATCTGCTGCACGGCTCTGCCTGCCACACTCCTGCACGAGCCGGAACGGAGGTACTTGTGATTTCGAGGCGAAAGCGACCTCCACGCCTCCCTCGGGCGCACCGAGCGCAGAGTGGTTGAGCATCTCCGGCTCCATCATCAGAGCAAAGGGATCCACTTCGAAAACCCTCTTTGCACAATACATCCCGGGGTGCAATAAACTCTCCGTTTTCCCGACCAGCTCGTGGCCGCGGCATCCTCTCCTAAAGGAGCGAGTACGGGAGTAGAAAAATCGGGGAGCGAGTGGCTTGCCCAGTAAAACAGCGTACCAATCGGACGATTATGCAGACCTGCTCTTGGATGCCTTATAAGCGAAGAGCCTGCTCAGACGCGATTGCTCTACCCGCTTTGTGGAACTTCTCCCCGACCAGGGCATTCCCTTTCCGGCTCCTGTCCGCGAAAAGGGCTGATCGCAGGGATAGCAACCGACAAAACGCCCTCCGTTACCTCCCTCTCCGAAGCTGTTGAACGCTCCTTTCGGCAATATGCCTCTACCGACCGCCCTCCCGAATATCAACAGACCCGAATCTTCCCACCTTGCACGAGGCGAGTCGTCCCAACTACCACGCTGCAACGTACAGCGACGAACTGGAGCGAATTGGAGGCCTACTCGTACCGTGCTTAGCACCGAGGAGCACGTAGCTCCTTTACCCCCAGAGTGGCGGATTAGAGGAGGCCTCCTCGCTTTGCTCCCAACCCTAAAGCTCGTAGAGACGCCTCTCTGCCTACCCTTACACCAGCAGCCTATCCGATCGCGGGCGAGGCCTCCTGCGCTACCGCCCCTAGCAGAGAGCGACGCCCTCTTGTCGTCGTGGGAAGTCGCATGGCGGCACCAAGCTTCCACTGGAGGGGTCGAACTCATCATCGTAGCTGAGGAGCAGGATCCTCACAAGCAGCAGGCGCGGCACCTCGCTTCGATGCCTGAGACCCACTCGCCTACAGAGCTACAAGGCAAGATTCCCCTACTTCTCACCTCCGTAACTCCCTCCATGGAGACGTACCACAACGTCGCCAACGACAAATGCGTCCTGCCATAGCGTCCCAGGAGTCGTTTACCCTGTAGCTCCTCTTTCGCTACTATTGGCTTGGACTACGAGCACACGACTCGCCGCCCAAGACAGGGACGTTACTGAGCCTCGCAGGCCATCTCCGAGACGCTAAAGAAGGGTGAGAAGGTAGTTTTGCAAGTGCTCGACGTGGAGACGCGCTCCTCCCATATCTTGTGCGAAGTGTGGCAAAAGCATCCGTTGCCTGCATTGCGATGTAAGCCCTGCACTTACCATCAGATGGAGAACCGGCTCGCGCGCCACTATCACTGCGGTTACACTATCACTACCGCAGTGCGCACCATCGTGGAGCGGATCAGGAGGAGCTGAAGTTAGATGAGGTTACGGTTCGGAACGCATTGATGACGAACTAGCGCGCGCCTACCTACCGAGGAGGACTCGTGCGCATTGACGCCGATACGGCCTCAGGCAAGTGAAAAAGCTGAAGCCACATCCGAAGTGTGCACTATGCGCGGAGGGAAGGCTCCTCTTAGTAGGTACTCAAATGCTCACACACTTTGCTCCGATTCAGGGGGTAGGACTAGTTGCGGTACAGCAAGCTGATGCCATGCTCGCCCCACTCGGCTTCCGCACTGGACGAGATTAGTCTTCACGTCCTCCTCTACCGCCTGGACGTGAAGTACGGCCACTCATGCTCCTACAAACGAGCGATATGCAGCGTCCTCTCTCTCGAGGTATCTCGACATGCCTCTCGCGAACTTAGAGAAGTACGCGGCTGGTACTACAGGAGCGCACATTTATCGCTTCCTCCCTACGAAAGGATCATCCAGGTCATAGTCAAAGCACAGGGGAAGAAGATGCCATAGAGACAGCCACTGCCTCCTCTCCCAGCTCTTCCAGAGCTACCCCGACTAGCCCACGTCTCCGCCCCATCAAGCCCTCATGTCGCATGCGACCCGACTCGCGCCACCTTCGGCAGATTACCCTCAAACACAATTACCTTTCGTAGCGAAACAGATTCGCGAAGCCCGAAAGCATCCTCCATCAGTGGAGCACCCCGCTTTCCGCCCGACGCTCTCGTATCCTCTTCGACGTAGATCCCTCTAAAAAGCTGGCTCTGTGTCAGATTTCCTGCGAATCCAGTCATTTTGAAAACATTTATTATACTTGTGCTCAAATTGTATTCGAAAGAAGAAAAGCCAAGAAAAATGCAACGCAGTGCCCTAGAGAGAGCAGCATCACCAATCCCAAGGAGAGTGTGCCAGCTATCATCAATCTAGTACTGGCCTGCAAAAGAATCCTCGTATGAAGACTTGTCTACGAGACGTCAGGGGCTCTCTTACTCTCTGCTCTTCTTGCAGAACCCAACGAGTAACTTCCGGCAAAATTCACTCTAAATTCATTTTCAATCAGTAGAATTCACTAAATTCCCTTCTGAAAACTACCGCATCAAGATGGTAGAACAGCTCCGCAAGAGCACACGACAAGAACGCGAAACCTGGATACGCGAGTACAAATACAACCTCTTCAACCTCCACAGCGAACAGGTATTTATCGACCTCCTAAGCGACTCTGGCACCGGCGCCATGAGCGACAAACAATGGAGCGCATGATGCTGGGAGACGAGAGCTACGCAGGTGCGACCTCGTACTACAAACGCTAAAGCCATCCAAGAGGATCCTCGGATTCGAGTACTTCCTCCCCACCCACCAGCGGCGCGCTGCCGAGAATGTACTCTACTCCACCATCGTAAAGGCAGGCGACGTAGTGCCCGGCACTCGCACTTCGATACCACCAAAGGACATATCGAATTCCGTAAAAGCGGCAGCCGTAGATTGCACCATAGACGCAGCGGCAGACACTCAGCTGGAGCTCCCCTTCAAGGGAGAAATGGACCTCGAAAAACTCGAGAAGGTACTAGGAAACTCCCAAAGATCGCATCCCCGCTGCGTACTCACCATAACGAACAATACCGCCGGTGGTCAACCCGTTTCGATGAAGAACATCCGCGAGACCAGCGAGTTGTGCCACAAGGTACGGCAGTCTCTGCAGATAGACGGAGCACGATTCGCAGAAAACGCCTACTTCATCAAGACTCGTGAAGAGGGCTACAAGGATAAATCCATCAAGGAAATCGTTCGGGAGATGCCTCAGCTACGGCGATATCATGACCATGTCCAGCAAGAAAGATGCCATTGTGAACATGGGCGATTCCTCGCCTTCCGAGACAAAGAGCTATGGCGTCGCCGCCAAATGTTCTGCGTTATGAACGAAGGTTTCATCACCTATGGAGGTCTCTCCGGACGTGACATGAATGCCTTGGCTCAGGGCTGGACGAAGGTACTGAGTTCGATACGCCGAAACACGCATCGAACAGGTCGCCTACCTGAGGCGCAAGCTCGACGAATACGGCATCTCCCATCAGCGTCCGGCAGGAGGGCACGCCATCTTCCTCGACGCCAAGAAGATCCTTACCCACGCACCCAAAGAAGAGTTTATCGCACAGACGCTGGGTATAGAACTCTACCCAGAGGCCGGCATACGTGGGGTAGAGATCGGATCCATCCTAGCCGACCGCGATCCAGTCACGCGCGAGAATCGCTATCCGCGTCTGGAGCTGCTGCGTCTGGCCATTCCACGCTACCTACACCAATAATCCATGGATGTAAATCGCGGCTGCCGTGAAGAATGTGTCTCGATAGGCGAGAAAGCATTACAAGGGGCTACGTAATCACAGAAGAACTCCCGTGATGCGTCACTTTTACCGTAGAGCTGGCTCCTGCTAAGTAATAGTAACTCATCTTGGAGGTTCTGCCTCCGAATACAGAAAGCCCTCGATAGTTCTAACTCATCTATCGGGGGCTCTTTTTATTCTCTAGGCGGAAAGTCCAAGATCAATGCGGGAGGGCTGCAAAGATGGGTTCTCGCCAAAAGCCTGGGTAGCTCTTCGAGACGACCCGAAGCATCCGTGTACTGCACTTGGGGGTAAAGGAGGCTCGCAAGAGACCACGCCATAGCCATCCGATGATCCTCCGCCGCATCCACAAGGATGGTACGCTGCGCCTCCACGGTGAGAATGCACCATCCCATGCCAAAGAGTCCTCCCCTCGTCTAAACGAAATCCAAAGAGGGCCGCTGTCTCTACAAGCTGGCGCAGGCGGTCACTCTCCTTCCAGGCGCAAGAGGCTACCCTTTGCATCAGAAAAAGGCTGCCGGCGCATGAGAGCCGTCACCACCAGCGTGGGCACAAGATCCGGCACCTCGTTAAGCCTCTCCGGAGTGTAACACGCCAAACGAGGGGCATCAATAGGGATAAGCTCAACTCCTCCTCCCTCTAGGAAGCGAGCCTCAACCCCCAAGGGACGCATAAAACCGACAATAGCCTTGTCCCCTGCTCTATCGGACGCCCGAAGAGAGGGCAAGAAAAACAGGACGACGTGACATGGCACTCCACCCGAAAGCGTAGGTGCAGCACTCCAATCCATCTCCGGCCTGAGCCATCTCGAGCAACCCTATCGCCACTATAGCCTCCGGGCCTACTTCACAACCCCGTTTTCTCTGTATAGCTCCAATCCGCCCCGGCCTCCTCATCATAGCGAGGGTCAGTTCTGATGATATGGGTAGCTATTGCCTCGCCTCGGGGAGCTCAGGGATGGAGAAAGGAGCCGAAAAGTGAGGGAGCAACCATCAACAGAGCACTGATAAACTGACTGCTTTTCCTCATCGAAGGTACTCAGAGCCCCTCCTCTCAAGGGATGAGAGGGAGGATATATCGTAAGGGGACATGGGTATTCTCCTCGCTCCACTCGCCTCGGATATCTGCACCAAGGCATTAAGTTCGTCTAGCAAAGGGCGTAGGGGGCGGTTCTTTAGACGAGTTGTGCCTGTGAACTGTAGGGGCATCTCGGCCACCACAGCCGCCACAGCCGTTACAAAGCGAAGTACCGTGACGCAGCTCCTACATCAAGCAGGGTAAAGGGAGGCATCGGAGACGGTACCGTCTCCGTCCTACTCGCCATCTTCTGAAGCACACAACATAATACGACATCATCTGGGCAATCTTCCCAACTCTCGTTGCGAGAAGAGAGCCCTCCCGAACACGAGGGAATACCGCCAGATAAGCCATTATCAGCAATCGATCTGCATTACTCTTTAAGCGATGGGGAGATGTTTGATCTGGTCCATTTTGGTCAAAAGAAGGGACAAGGCTAGGAATTTAGCCCCTTCGTGTGCAACTTGTAATCTGTACAATTTAGCGTAAGCGCCATTGAGCGCCAGCAACTCAGAGTGGAGCCCTGCCCACAATAGTACCGTGGTTCAGCACGCAGATAACACTGCAGCATCCACAATAGTAGAGAGTCTATGAGCTATGACAATGGTAGTACGATCACGCAAACAAAGGTGTTCGATAGCATCCTGCACGAGACGCTCGCTTCGTTGTCTAGGCAGACGTTGCCTCGTCTAAAATAAGAATTGAGGGTTCTTGAGAATGGCGCGAGCAATGCTGAGACGCTGGCGTTCGCCCCCACTCGAGTTTGTTTCCTCGATCTCCAATGTTGGTTTGATAGCCCTCGGGGAGACGAGTGGATAAAGCCGTGCGCATTGGCAATAGTGGCTGCATGCTCCACCTCCTCCTGCGTTACACTGAGAGGGGCAAATGCTATATTATTGTAAAATGGTATCGTTAAAGAGAGAATAGGCTCCTGATTAACGTTCCCAATAAGTGCACGCAAATCACGCACTGTCACCTCCCGAATATCGGTACCATCTATGGTTATATTCCCTCCGTAACATCCCAAAAAGCGAGGAATCAAATCAACCAGCAGTTTCTTTCCTCGATCCCGAGCTTCCTACCAAAGCTACCGTCTGTCCTTTTTAATAGTCAGATTGAGATTGGAGAGCACTCGCGTATGGGCATCGTAACCAAAAGAGACATTCTCAAAGCGAATCTCCTCTCAAAGTGGAGTTCCTAGGCTCTTTGGGGTCTTTTATCGATTGTCCACCTCAAGATACGCTCAATACGCTCCATGGAAGCAAGTCCTTCTGTACGGAATAAAACAGCCTTACTAAAATCTTTTAGCCGGGTTAATGATGTTGTAAAAGACAATAAGGTAGTATATAAAAACGAGCAGAGATACTACTGCTTCCACCCAAAATGAGACTTCCTCCATACCACAAAAATGATGGCAATAGTGGCGGTTCCCAAGAATTCACTCACGGGTGTGCCAATTGCTGACGGCGGTAGACACTTGAGACAAGCCTCCTATATTCCTCGTTAGAAGTCCGAAAGCGAGTGCGAATCTTCTCCTCAGCACCAAAAGCCTTGACAATGCGAAGCCCCCGAGCGTCTCTACTTGAGACATAAGGCACCCCAGCGATTCTGGCTCTCTAGGCTCTGACGCTTGAGTTTCTTACCAATAAGCCCCATAATATACCCTGCAGGAGGCAGTACAATTATGACGAACAAAAGTAAGCTGCCAGCTGAGTAAGAATAGAGCCAATATGTAGATCAAGAGAAGTATCGGGTTCTTGATGATCATTTTCTAGAGAGTCCACAATAGACTCAACATCCGTTACATCCCCCGATATGCGAGCAAGAATATCCCCTTTATGCTCATCACTCATAAAAGACATGGAACGCCGTTATCTTGTCGTTGAGAAGATTACAAGTCACGCACTACCCCCGTACGCACCGGGACCAACAACTAAAGTCCCAAATAATTAACCCCTACCTTAGCAAGGGTCATCCCTACCAGATAGAGGCACAAAATAAGCAGTGTGGTACTTGCTCCGTGCTGGTGAATCAGTTGTTTACATAGTAACTGAAGTTATTCATCAGCATTACCCCATGCAGAGATGGTAGAGAAACCTCAAATGAAATTTCGCTCATGGGCTGATATGCATGCTCGCCTCCTCCATCCCAAACAGGATACGAAGGATGGGCATAATGAGGGAAAAAGGAAAGAAGGTTGAGTAACGTTGCTAGTACATTCCGCAGAGATATCTCCCCAAATACACCCTTTATAGGGAGCTGCATATCGTCGGATTACGGAGCGATAAGATACCATTTAGAACAGCACAAACAGAGACGAGAGGAGAAGAAAAAGGAGAATATAGCTAGTAAAGAGATAACTATCAAGACGATCTAGCACTCCGCCATGCCCGGAATGATGTTACGGAATCCCTTTACTTTGGCTCGACGCTTGGTAACAGACTCAAAAAGATCTCCCAAGGTACCCAACAAATAATAAGCAATGAAAATATGGCTCTTGACAATGCTTCCATCAAAGCGATCACCTCCACCTACTATTATATCACTCCAAAGGGCGAGAAGCCGAAACTACCAAAATAACAATCGGCCATTTCCGTAGAAAAATACCCAAATAAAAGCTCCTACAAGGAGAGAGAGCGCCAAACCTCCGATGAGCCCCTCAACGCTCTTTTTGGGCGAAACAGCAGGATACTAATTGTAAAAGCTTCCCGAAGAGAGCACCACCAAATATGCGCATTGACCACCCATAGGATAACGAAAAGGAATAGAATCACGGTACTCCCATGGGGTAACTAACATAGGAGGTCAGTACCAAAGGCAACGTTATATAGAGCCGCCCTACTAACACATTCCCTATCGAACGAACCGCCCCCTTCTCCAAATCTGAGAAGATGGTGCAGCAGGATGTAGAAGATGTAGAAGAGATAGAAGAAGATAAGAGCAACCCCAACAAGATAGAGGTCAAATTTAAAAACAATAGCGGGGAAAGTACGGCAGTACATACGAGGCTATCACATCCAAAGTCGTGCGGAAGGGATGGAGACGATTGACCTAGTCAGCAAATTGTACTTACAATCATTGCCCCTGTAAAGAAGGAAAAGAGCAAGATGCGCAACAGGGGATTCTCCCACAAAAGGGAAGAGACGATGAGAGCGACGATATGACCAATCCGGAAAGAGACCGGACGAGGAGGTATCAAGAGCCATATGTGAGAGGAATCTGACTGATCGATACGATATATTTACTTATTCATAATCAAAAGCCGACAATGCTCCAACCGAGAAGAAGAAGAGGCTCACTATCGACTTTTCAGAGATGCTAATTAGAGGTGAAATGGAGGCGGTACAGAGTTTGAGCTTCGCCTTCGGGCGGTTGCTGTTCTCCTCCGGCCCTCAGAGGGTTCTTCACCAGAGAGGACTCAGATGGTGCTCTCGGTAGATTTTGCTGCGAGCAACAATTCATCCGAACGAGATGCCCAAAGGCGTTTGCCAAAGATTGCTTTACATCCTCAGTGTAGATCACCTCGCGCCTAGCAGTTGCTGATAGAGGCGGTGATGCCCCTCTGTTTTTCTCGAGCAACTGCTTAGCCCTCTCGTATTGCTCTGCAATGATGCGAGAGACTTCTGATCAATTACTTCTGCTGTATTCTCACCATATGGCTTCTGGAATGAGTAGTCCCCCTGCTCATGATAGTTTTATATTCGGTAGTTTCTCGCTCATACCATAGTAACACAACCATAGCATAGGCAATACGTGTTACACGTTCCAAGTCATTGGCAGCCCTGCAGAGATACGGCCTAAGAAGAGCTCTTCGGCAGCACGTCCGCCTGAGACTACAAATCTCGTCCAGCAGTACTTGAGTATGTGTAATCTGCTCTCCTCCGGCATATACCATAAGCGGCACCAAGGGCTTTTCCTCGGGGAACAATGGTTACCTTGACCAATGGATTACCATATTGAGGTGCCATGACAGTAGCGTGACCCAGCCTCGTGGATGGCAAATGCTCAATCGCCCTCTTCCGTTACAATACGATTCTTTTCTCTAAAGCCACCGATAATACGATCGACAGCATTCATGAAGTCCTCTTTTGTGATAACACTCTTCTCGTGTCTTGCAGCAATAAGGGCAGCTTCGTTACATACATTGGCAATATCCGCACTCTGAGAAACCCGGGGTTTGGCGTGCAGTTGCTCCACATCACAATCTCGGTCTAATCGCAAACTGCATGTGCACGGGCAAAGATCTCCTTGCGGTCATTTATATCGGGGAGGTCTACCGAGATTTGTCTATCGAAAACGTCCTGCACGGAGTAAGGCGCTATCGAGTACATCTACGCGGTTGGTCGCAGCCAAGACAATCACGCCGCTATTCGAACCAAAACCCGTTCCATCTCGGTAAGTAATTGGTTGAGCGTGCTCTCCCGTTCGTCATTACCTCCATATTGCTATTGCGCCCACGGGCTCTCCCACAGCATCAATTTCATCCAACTAAAAGACGATGCAAGGCGCCCTTACTTTTGCCTGAGCAAAGAGGTCAAAAGCACACGGCTAGCTCCCCACTCCTACAAACATCTCCACAAAGTCGGACCCCGACATAGAGAAGAAGGGTACGTGAGCCTCTCCGGCCACAGCTTTGGCGAGTAATGTCTTCCCGGTTCCGCCAACCAAAAGGGCTCCCTTTTAGGGATCTTCCCGCTCAAAGCGGTGTATTTACTCGGGTCTTTGAGGAAATGCACAATTTCTTCGATCTCTTGCTTTTGCCTCGTGTAGCCCTGCTACATCTTTGAAGCGTTAGCGTCAATATTTGTCTATCGTAGAGTTGCGCTGGCCCTTTACCCACATTGAAAAATACCACCTCCACCGGCAGCTCCTCCTTTGCCTCCGGCATTCATCCTACGCATGATCACGATCCAAAAAGACGAGTGAGGACAATCATCGGGCCAATTGAGCAGGAAGGAGGTTAAACTGAACTCGGCTTACATATTTCACTCGGTCTTGGGCCAGCCTTCTCGTAGAAGTCTGCAAAATTATCGACAGAGGTATCTGAGGGATACAACGTGGCGATCGTTTTGCTGGAAAACCGAAGATAGGATTTTCGCAGTGCAAAGGAGCTCTTGCTTGGTATAGACTTGAGACAGTTTGTCTTTCTTCACAACAGCCTCTACCTTATCCCATCCCTCGATGTACCGTAATATCTCAAAAACTTTCTTTAGCAGCTCTCGAACTCATTCCAACTCAGTTCTTTACTGCTACCAGAGGAGCGCATAAAGAAGATCCCGAGTAGAGAAATCTAACAAGAGGTATATCCACAAGGGGTTAAACCCATTTTGCGCTTATTATTTCCTGATGAAGGTTATCCCTATATTTTGCCATTCTTTCGTTATCTCGTTTTTATTCATTGCACCTAGCTTACACACTCAATAAGACAAATACTACCATATGTTTAACGCCCCTATGGACGCTTAGCACCCTAAGAAAGTTGCCTCCCAAAATAGCACGTAACTCTTCTTCTGTATGCCCACGGCGCAATAGTTCAAAGCGTCAAGTTGATCAGATCATGACTTCCTTGGCACCCTATAAGTCTGCCGTCTCCGTCAAAATCGGAACCTATACCTACGGCTTGTACTCCCTGCAATCTCTATAATATGTTCAATGCGATCAGACAGCCTCTGTACCGTTGCCTCCCTTCCTTTTCTGCGATAAACCCCTGCATAGAGACAGACCTGTACTACACCACCGGCCGCAGCAATTGCCTTGATATGCTCATCGCTACAGGTTGCGAGATGGGGGCAAAGGGCGTAGCACGATGAGTGACTTGCAACAATAGGCTGCGAAGATAGTGCCAAGACATCCGTCACTGTCTCGGAGCTGCATGCGAACATCCACCAAAATACCAAGACGATCCATCTCCAGCACCACCTCTCGACCAAAGGCACCTCAGCCCATGATGGCGGTGCTCGCTATGCCGTGCGGAATCGCAAATCTCATTATCTCCATTATGGCACAGCGTGATATAACAAACTCCTAAGTCTCTAAAACGCTGAATAATAGATAGATACTACGCTATCGCATACCCATTCTCTATGGCGGGGACTAGGGCTGCAAAAGCCCTTGTTTGTGACATGACCTTATCTCCTCTAGAGAGGTAGCCACTCCTGCCTAAAGAGGATGAGCCGAACCATACTTATGTATTTCCTCGAGCTCTGGAGCGCATACTGCTGTGCTCTGCATGCCCCTCCTCGGTACATTCTCCCTGAGGCAAAATAGGGCTGCCATAATCGTAGAAGCCACCTTACCCAATCTCATTTTTGCAAATCAACGAGTGTATCTCCCACAGTGCGATAGATCTGTATCCGAGGTGAAAAACATGGGAGTATCGGTGCAGAATCTAGCACAACGGCCGATTGGTGGAGTGATTTGGCTTGAGCGTAAAAGGCGAGCTTCTTGCACCAAATAAGAGAATAGACCACGCACACGCCCTCGGGGTTGACGCACAGGTGCTCAGGATGCCACTGCACCCCTAAGAAATTTTTGTATGGGAGGCGCTTAGCAGCCTCTACTATTCCATCCGAAAGAGTGAGCCAATGCTCGCAAGCCCACTGCTAATTCGCCCAAAGCCTGATGGGCAGACTATTCGACATCAGCTCGTCGCCGGGTGCAAGGCCCAAGACCTGCACTCAATGGGTTGTCCACTTCTGCAAGGCAGATACTATGACACCCTCACTCCTTATCCATCTTTTGGATCATGCCCAATAGATGATTGAGTATTCTGTAGCAATATCTTGGATTAGGGTTCCTCCATTGCTACATTATATTATTTGTAAGCCACGACAGATCCCAAGAATAGGGATATTACGACGTGAAGCCTCTAATATCAAAACTAACTCAAAACGATCGCGCGACATCTATTGATCCGACCTCACGCGTAAGTTCCTTACCCATAAAGGAGAGTGAATATCGCCTCCCCGTAAGCAACAAGCCATCTAGGAGTCGAGTAGTTCTCCCAAATGCGCTGTAGTATGCTCTGCTGGCAGCAGCAATACGGGGAGCCCTCCGGCCTGCAATATAGCCTCAGAATAAGCTTCATTTACAGAGTCACTAGCCTCGTAGGTGTAAGTTAGCCCAATCAAAGGGCTTTCGCTCCTTGGGAGACGGACTGCTATCAGCCGTCTCGTACAAGGAGCAGAAAGCATAGGAGATAGGTCAGTCCAGAAGATGAACATGCCATCGATGAGCATAGGTTGCGTTATCTTCGATAAACTCTCGACGAGGGGGTACATCCTCTCCCATGAGCATCGAGAATGTACGGTCTGCACTCTGCCGCACTCTCTATGGTGATCTGCTTAGAATGCGATTTTTCCGATTCATGGTTGTCTCCCAAAAGTTGCTCTTCCATCATTTCCCAAGACCTTTGTAACGCTGTACATGCACGCGGCTTTCGTTGCCATCGGCATACGTTTATCTATAAAAAGCCCTCGCTCGCTGCTGCTCCGTCCAGCAATAAGCCTGCTCCTTACCTTACGACAGAGATAGAGAGGAGGATGTAGCCAAATACATATCCGTTATCTATAAGGGAGCGCATATTGCGGAAGAAGAAAAGTGAGAATCAAAGTAGCGATATGACTGCCGTCCACATCGGCGTCGGTCATCAATAATAATCTTGTGGTAACGAAGTTTGGAGAGGTTAAGGCTTTTGCTATCCTCTTCTGTACCAATAGTAACTCCAAGAGCGGTATATATATTGCGAATCTCTTGGCTATCGAGCACTTTATGCTGCATAGCTTTCTCCACATTTGAGGATCTTCCCTCGCAAGGGTAGGATAGCTTTGGTACATGCGGTCACGCCCTTGCTTTTGCCGTTCCACCTGCCAGGTCCCCTTCCACTAAGAAGATCTCACACTTGGCAGGGTCTTTGCTGTCAGCAGTCCCGAGAGCTTGCGGTGCAGACCACCTGCGGCTAGCGGGCTTTTTGCGAAGTACCAATTTGCGAGCATTCGCTGCGGCATGACGAGCCTGAGCTGCAGAGCACTACCTTATCAACAATTGCCTTAGCCTGCTGTGGGTGCTCCTCTAGGTAGATAGCTAGAGCTTCGCTTACAGCACTCTCTACAATACCGATTACCCTCGCTATTACCCAGCTTGGTTTTCGTTTGTCCCTCAAACTGAGGCTCTGCCACCTTAATGCTGATTACGCCGTCAAAGCCCTCGCGGAAGTCGTCGCCCTCCACATTTACTTTCACCTTCTCAAGCATTTTAGAGTCCGTAGCATACTGCTTTGAGAGTACGAGTGAGGGCACTGTGAAACCGGTTGAGGTGCGTACCTCCCTCTATGGTTAATATCATTAACATAGGAGTCATACATTCTCCTGATAGTCTTGGTTGTGAGGTCATTGCCACCTCGATGGGCACCTCTCCTTTGTCATTCTTGATATGAATAACATCGTCTAGCAAATTGACCTTTACTCTGATCGATGAAACGCACAAACTCCTGTGAGACCATCCTCTGAGTAGAAAACCTCTGTCGAGGGATTCCCTCCTCATCCGCTTGACGCAAATCAGTAAGAGAGAGGCGAAGTCCAGCATTCAAGAAGGCCAACTCTCGCAGGCGGTGCGCCAAGATCTTGAACTGATAGTAGAAACCGTAAAAATGGTATTATCCGGGAGTAAAGGTAACCGTAGTACCTGTGCGGTCGCTTTCCCACCTCTTTTACAGAGTAGAGGCGGCTTGCCCTTAGAAAACTCTTGCACAAAATGCTTACTATCTCGTAAACATCAGCTCTAAGATGCGTAGATAGAGCATTTACGCAAGAGACCTCACCCCATGGAGACCACCGGATACCTTATAGGAGCCTTTTGTCAAACTTACCCCCGGCATGCAATACGGTCATTACCACTTAGGCACTACGCCCCTCTTTTGGGGTGGATATCACAGGGATACTCACGGCCATTATCCCTCTACAGAGATCGAATTGTCCTCAAGGATCGTTACCTTGACATCTGTACAATACCCTGCGGAGAGCTTCGTCGATGGAGTTATCTACCACCTCATAAACAAGGTGATGCAACCCTTTCTCACTGATGTCGCCAATGTACATGGCAGGGCGTTTGCGCACGGCCTCCAACCCTTCAAGGACCTGAATACTACCGGCAGAATACTCTTGCTGCTCCGTTGACTTATTATTTTCGTCGCTCATAGTGCTCTTGCTTTCTTTCTTCAAAAGGTGCCCTTATACCCTATTTTCTTACGCATAGGCACACCTATCAATATCTCTACAAAGATAGCTGAAATATTACTATTCTAGCAAATGATTACGGGTGAAAAATCCCGTATTCACCCCACTCCACACACCACCAAACGTAGCAGCATGGTGACACAGCAGCCCCCTCTCTCCCAAGGCGGGAAATGTCGTCGTCAGCTCCCTGAGGGAACGGGCCTGAAAACGCTAAGATTCTGGCCAGAAACAGAGGGACAAACCGGCTGAGGGAGAAATACTGCAGAAAGAAAATCCGCAGCCTATTTCCTCTGAGAATAGGCTGCGGAGTAAACTCATTTTCACTCGGCGAGAGCAAACTCAAAAAGGTCGATACTCTCCGGGGTGATAGGCGTGGAGGATTAATCCTCGGGGAGCTGCTGCTCAACTCTCTAATCCACATAGAGCTAACAGCATCGCTGTAGGCATACGCCACTCCCTCGGGGAGTAGAGATCTTTACTGCTCCCACCTTGGTCCATCGGCACACAATTACGTTTGTGCCTGCTGGCTGAAGAAGCGGCTGAAAGCAGCATGTAACGCTTAATCATCGAGGGAGTGATGAGATGCCCTCCGACGCTGCACGTGCAAGATAGAATATCTTACTCAGCTGATTCTTCTTTAAAGAGAGGGAAGTGGTAAATAAATAGTCGTGCAACTCGTAGGGACCAATTGCCTCCTGCGTCTTCAGATGCGGCTCGTCTCCATTAACTCTGGTATCAACTCGGGACTAATTGGAGTGTCTACCACATCAAGAAGCGTCTTTTTCAATACACCTCATCTCTCGTGCGAAAGCACTCGAGCATGCACCAATAATGAGAGCGCAACAGAGTTTTGGCAACGGTTGCATTCACCGAGTACGATTGACATATGATCTGTTGTAGGTACACCAACCGAGGGCAATCTCGAGAGGGTCTCCCGTACCAATCACAGGGCATTGTGGCGATTGGCGATTATCCATTAACAGCTGGGTACAGCTCGCGAGCCTGCACATTTTCGTCGGTGGTATCATGCACTCGGGGTCATGCCCAATGGCGGCGAAGTAAGCCGGGCTACATGCCTCCGTAATATCAATTTCTTGCAGCGGTAACACCCAAATGCCTCATCATCTTTGTGCGCATTCTCTCGGGTACGAGTCGAAGTGCCAAGCCGGGCATCGTAACCCCCAATTATATTACTATGGGTAATCCGAGTATGTCAAAAGCTCTTACTCGTAACAAGTAGAGTATGACACGCAGCAAATCAAGACCTCCGGAGATCCCACCACAGCATGCTCTGGCCTTCATGTGACGCAACCTCTGTACCAACCCACAAACTTGTATTTAGATACATCTCTTCGCAACGCTCGTCGGGGTCTACACGGCATAAAGGGATTGCGCCTCAATGGGACGATCTACGGAGCGGACTCCTCTTCTACTCCACAGGGCGAAGGAATTTCCGCTAGCTCTTCTTGTGTAAAATGAGGAGACAGCCGACTTGAGCTACTAATGAGAAGACGCTCCGTCTGTACGTGAGATACGTCTATATCGCTCACGATCATTCGCTCACGCAATACTCGAAGCGTTTCCATCTCCTTTACAATCTTCCCGATCTCAGAAATGAATGCCTTGCCTCGTATAAACGAGGTTTGCAGTGAGCCTCTCATCCATCACGAAACATAGACGTAACCACAACCCTTTGGAGATAATCCGCTGATAATGGAGCGCAAGTAGTTGTGCTACCGGCATTCTCATTGCTAGCCGATAGGTTGAAAATAATGTGTGCGCCGTAGAGGCTGAGTGCAGTACCGGGGTATGGGGCGTCCACATGTATCCTCGCATATCTCAATACCACTCCCACTCTTCCGGAGCGGAAAAAGGGATGTTACGGCCTCATGGGCAATGATGATATGAATCGCCTCATCCTTACGGTCTTGTATTGGAGGACATCACTGGGGAGAACCAACGCTTTTCTTTTGAACTCTCCCGATAGTTAGAGAGAGAGTAGGTCTTGGGAATGGCTCCTGAGCATACGACCTTGCTGGAAGACCACAGCGCTGCTTGAAAAGTTTCTTCCACTCCCTTTACGGGCATCCCCCACAATTACAAGCGTATGAGAATCAGCCGTGTCTTGGCACCAATTGACAGAGGGGCTGCATTAGGCCTCAGTCTCAGGAGGAAAGGCTGCAAAAAGGTCTACATGTATACCCCGTAACGGACAACCTCGGGAAGCTGTGACACTCCACCTTGAGCATCCAGTTTCGATGCACCATTTCGCTGATGTGCGCTCTACGTTGTAGTAACAATCTGCCGCACAACGTAGGGTACGGCGGCTGCTGCACTTACATACATCCCTTTGCTTCATATCTATTGTTATTGCTTTTAGTTATTATCACTTCTTATATACACCCGTCAAGCGGTATTCGCTGTGTAGTACGATTGGGGTAGGCAATCGCCTCTTCTATCAATGTATCCTTCCCTGGGGCCACATCTGCGACTTGAGTTCCACCTTGTGGTGCGGGAGATATACCACTACACCTGCTGGTCATCAGCATCGGCGACCACCTGAGGCCGAATAACGCACGGCTCCAGCCATTGGTAGCTCACTGCTGCGAGGGCACGCCGCCACCGCCACCGGTCTGATCCCCATGATAGTTACCAATGGAAGATTTTTCATGTTCATAGTAAAATCGTTAGCGGCACTATATACGCCCCTATTGGTCAAGACAACCACCGGACGTAGCCACTTTATCCCCGCCTTTGGGGTATCGAGATAAACTGGGGTCAGGCAGAAAAATCTCTCTATGACCGTGCCGTCTCATAGCGCATAGCCCGTAAGAACTCTCTTATCCGTAAGTGGGACGCCAAAAACGAGGAATAGGAAACATACCCTCCCATTTCCTCGGGACATCAATCGATGGGCTTTACACTTTGCCCAGACGAGCAAAAGCCGAAGAGACGCTCCGCGCTCCGAAAGGAGAACTCGTGAAACCTCGTATAGACGATATAGCCAATGCTATCCTTTCGCATGGTCTTGAGGGCAGAGATGGGAGCGCAGTGAACTCCGCAATTCGGTAGTGGTGGCCTCTCCAACAACGCCGCCTCCGGAACAGAAGCATCCAGCTGGCTAGGATAATCGCTGTACCAGCGTGAATGGCGCTAACATCGAAGGGAGCTGACAGATTTGCACGCCCATCTTTTAGCTCGGAGAGAAGCATCGCCATCACGCATTAAAGAAGCGAGTCTTGCCCCATATCATCGTTGGCTACAAGAGGAAGATACTTTCTATTGTACATATCCTGCCAAGAAGAGTCTCCCCAGGAAGCTTTTCGTCAAAGTAGCAATAGCCCTTGTCTGAAGTACCTCCCAAAGAGCTCTATAATTAGCTATAGGCGAGGAGTGTATAATGCTCCTTAGTTGTGCCACAGCTAAAGGCTAGTAAAGGAAAGCGAAGGACTCCAGAACCTCGTTTCATATATGCCGGAGTAGAAAGTAGGGTTAGCATCAATTACCAAAAAGGAACATGGAGTGAGAAGCCCTCACGGGCATCCGCCTGCTCATAAAGATAGGACTCAAAACTAAAAGCCCACCATGCTCACATATGCGAGATATGCCTACGCTCTAACCCTCCTTTAAGTTGGGTATAATCGTTACTGCAAACGATACCAACTGCAACGCACACACATTCACAGCGGGATGTCAATACGCATTTGAGAGGTAGAATAGAACGTATTATGCTGTAAAAGAGAAAGACTTCATCACTGCTAGACCTCCGTCACTCCTGTTCATAAGTAGCTCGACCATAGCCAATACCAATGGCAAACCCCAGCAAACCACAGGCAGTGCTGAGCCATATGGCAATGGGCCAATGCTCACTCGCAAACGATATGCCGCAAGAGCACCTCACCGTAAGATCGTGCCTTTTGGGGATCCACAGATCCAGTTGTTACTATTGCGAGAGTGAAGTCGTCCGCCACCACTCTAAGGCGCGAAGCCGCCCAACAAGAATTTTTAGAGATCATGAGCAAACTCCCATAGGGTACATCACCTGGGGATGCACCTCGCTCGGTAATAGGTCATGCTGGCATTGCGTGCCGTGGATTAGGGGTAGAGCGTAATCGAAAGCACCATCTACCATGATCATACAAGGGAGACTGCACTAAATGGGGCCTCCGTGTGGCCCTATCTCATAAGCTCTTTCCATAGGGAAGTGGGGACAAGAACCGATCGGTGTTGCACATTCTACACCACACTGTGTGATAGCCGTATAGGTGCTTATGGGCAGCGAGCTATCTTGCCTCTTGAGCCACAGAAAGGGAAGAGATAGTACTCTAAGGAGTAGTAAAACGGCAGTGATATAACCAAGTCTCATCTAAGGAAGAAAGATCAAAGTAATTACTCGAGGTTCATCATCAAAAGGGAGGTCTGCTTTGGGCCCTCCTCCTCCATTTCCTCATCTTCGGAAGTAGAAAAGTCGTACTCATCCACCTCCGGTAAAGAGAGTCGCGCAGCAGGTTCCGGTTCGCGTAGCATCTCTTCTACCCTGGCTCACCTCTCTCTAGTAGTCAAGCGCTTGCCCTTAGCCCTAACGCTCTTTTACTCCGATAAAGTCTGCAGCCTCAATTTCTTCGTTTGGACGGCCCTCGTCTCGGCCTCCAAAAATCACAGCAAAACGAGCATAGGAGCACATACCGCTATAAGCAACGAGGTCATTGCCTCGCCTTGGAGTAAAAAGCTTCCTTTGGAGTCTTCTATCTGGCAACGCTTGGCAGATAATGCACAGTCCTGCTCCCTATCAAAATACACCACAGGACCAAACCTTGTTGGCATCGAATTTCTCAATCTCGGGGTTGTGCCAGCCGGAAGTGATTCGACTCCCAAAGTCGGTGTATAGACGCTTCCATCTCTGGCGAAAGCATCGAGAAGTCTGTCCTCGGCTTTCGAACTCGCCGATCAAACTCGCGACCATTATAATTTATCCGCATCACGTCTCGGTCGAGACCAAATCTTGCGACCTCCAAGCGTGAGATGCCCTCGTTGCTTTAGCGTAATGCGCTGCACCTCTGCACGAGTTACCAGATTTCCTTCAGCGCCTCGCCCACGGACCGGGTGCTCACTCAGCTCTTTTCGAAGGTCAGCACGCGCATTCGGGGTTGCGGCTTAAGAACGCACTCGTACCGTTTCTGCCTCTCCGTTGGGGTTGGCCGAGAAGTAAGTAATACGAGACCCCTCCTCATCACTGATCAGATTATAGTCTTTGTCTCGGCTAATCCCGGTGATGCTGCATCGTTTTATCAACCAGAGGTACTCTTTCCCTGGCGATAGAATTATGTTATAAAATAGTGCGATTATCGTTGCGACGGAAGCGATTAATGTAGTACCTACTCTGCCGATAAACTTCTTTTCCTCTATCTTCGAGATCCGATATGTACCATTTTGAAAATCGCAATCATCTCATCAAGTAGGGAGCACTCGGCTACAAACTCGGCATTCTTGAGGCCTGTGCCTGCAAAGCCGCCCTCTCTATCGAAGTAAAGTTTTTCTCTGTGGCTTCTATTACCTTGGTCGCCCCAAATCGTACCGAAAGCGAGACTATAGTAGTCTTTCTCGTCCAGCCTGAGCCGAACTCCTTGAGAATGTGCGTGTAGTAATCGATGGTGTAGCTGAGTGCTAAGGGCGAGATGCTTCTCGATCGTTTGTTCTCACGCATCAATTAAGAGCAATACGCTCCCCGTGTTTTTCGATATTAAAACGCACCCGGTATTCGAGCCATTTTGATCTCGGAGAGGGCGACTTGAGGTCAGCCTCCCGTGATAGGGACGTGGCCAAAAGACAAGATTCTCTCCATGGCTTCGATGCGCTTACGCACATGATCTAGAGCATCCGCTTTCACAAGCCGCCTCCTCAAAGGGCTTATCCTTGTAGATACGATTCTCTACGAAGATCCGCTCCTAAGCTAGCTGTTACAAGGGCATCTTGCACCTCGCCTGGGCGATAATTGAGCTGGAGCAACGAGTAAGGTTCTTTTGTTCTATCAGCACTATATTTGAGAAGATCTCAGACGCCTGCACTGGAGAGTCCCAACATAAGTACACAGGCATTGGGCGAAAGTCCCACCTCGCAATCGGTAAAGCGCATAGAGTCCATCTATTGTTTTGTCGGTAGACACGCCCGCAGGTAGCTGGATACGAATATCCGCCGTTGCCGCAGTCATATCATCGTCAATATGCTTGATCTTTATCTTCCCTTTTCGTTGGCCTTTGCGATGAGACTCAATAAGAGAAGAGGTCGTTTTCCCAAAGGGAAGCTCCGTAATGCTAAGGACACGACTCGTCTATTTTTCAATCTTAGCTCTGCACTTTAAGGCTCCCACCTCGTGACCATCGTTGTACTTAGTCCACGTCGAGAAGACCACCGTAGAGAGTCCGGATACAATTCAAAGCTCGCAGTGAAAGCAATGGCGGCTTCAGCAATTCTTCTTGGGATTGCGAGGATAGATCCTAGGAAGAAAGCCCTACGGCAATACCCTCGGCCTTGGGCCAATAGAGACGAACAGGGAGGAGCTACCGGTTCATCCGCAGTACCGTCATAAGTACGCTTCCACCCTGTAAGTTTGGAATCAGGACCTCTAAGGCTAGGGATGATGGTTTGGCCTCGATGTATCGACTCCGCAGCGGCTTCGTCACCTGTGAGGTGTATTATTCAGTTTCCTTGCGTATCCACTCGAAAAATCCCTTCTCGGCAATTGCACGAGAGCATCGTTAATTGGGAGGCATCTCCGTCAGTGAAACGCCATGGTTTCCGCACGATCTTCGCCACTTTGTGGAAGATGCCCATTCTCGAGCTGCATAGCACATAGCAAGATACGACGCTGTACGGGTTTCTTTGGGTCCGATCCGGCAATGGCGAGGTACCGCACGCTCTAGAATCACATACGAAGCATAGTCTACCAAGTTCGATACATCTGTGGCAACGAGGTGCCACGCACCACATCGGTGGGATGAGAGTGACTAGCCCCACGTTCCTCTTGAGGGTGTGTAGAATCGTTACTCAGACAAACTCATGGCGTGAGGGTTGGAAGAGTCTCTAGATCTTCTATGGAGTCACTCATCTGTTTGCAAAGGGTCTTTGTATAGAATTACACTGAAGGTATGACTCAGACATTACTCTCCACTTTGGGGAGCGTAGGGACTCGAATAAGAAGACGCTCTTCGTCCCCACTCGGAGCGGCTCTTCAAGTACACCCTATGCTCGCTCCCAAGCTACCACAATTGGGACTGGGCAACACCAATAAATTTCTTACCAAACCTCGCTCTTGAATCTTTGGACAGCATCTTTCTTGATCCTTGCTTGTATCAAGCTATCGAAAATATGATCGAAGTCTCCTAAATTGTCCCCCAAGAGGAGAGTAAAAATGTTGCTCATTTGGAGAGGGATCACGGCGAGAGCTCTTATCAGACGTCTGCTCACGCAAGAGAAGATGCTCTTCATCGGCTTGAGGGAACCCAAACTTCTGTAGATTGGCGAGGGTTGCAGCCCACTCTCGGGATCTCTATTGGAGACGTATCTCCACACCCCGATCACTGAGCCAAACAAAAGAAACTCAAAGCTCCCATTAGGTATCGGCCTCGGCCAACTCGCACCATCTATTCCAAGACTCGGACGTAAAGCTCTTTTCCTCGAAGAGCTAGATGCACAGCGTGGGAGTGTTATCTAAAAGCAGTTTCGTCAGATCTGTAACAACGGCCCAAGGCTTAGCCTCCCGGGGCTAGAGGTGAACGAGTTGCTTCGAGCACCCGATCCGCTGCTATATTATAGGCTTGCTGGCAAAGGGCTTTGTACTCTGCAGAGTGCTGAATCCATGCAGAAGTATAGAGCCCACCTCGCTCACGTAAAACAGATCCTTGAGTGGCGGGGCGCGATGCTGATCATTAGTAAGTCAATACAACCACTGCACAGGCAAGAGAGAAGAGAGAGTGAGCGAAAGTGAGAGAATACAACGACGCATACTGCTACTGATTGGTTGATGAAAATAGAATCCGGAAAGCCTCCTCCACACCACACTGCAAGGTGAATGCGAATCGCTCTCCCCGTAGCAGGATGCAAGCGATCGGAGTCGTTGCTTCTCGGTATAATAATATCCTTGAATCCAATACGTCTCGGCCTCGGCGATGCGTTGCCTCGATACGCTGAACGGCCTCGAATCTCCCCAGACAAACCCACCTCTCCTGCGATGCAAAAGAGTGGAGGGGATGGCTCGGTCTCAATCCCGAAAGACTAAGCACAGCTGACAATACTGCCAGGTCTACAGCCGGATCGTTGATGCGTATACCTCCGGCAGCCCAGCCCAGGAAGACATCTTGCTTAATAAAGCTTGAATCCGGCGCGCGCTTCTCCAGCACCGCGAGCAACATATTGAGCCGCCTGAGGTCCAGATCCTGTAGCACTCCGCTGCGGATTGGCATAGATGGCACTGCTGACGGAGAGCTTGAGAGTTTCTATAAGTAGGGGGCGTGCGCCCTCCAAGGCTGGGCAGCCACGGCTCTTCCGCTAAGAGCCTCCATATCTTTGAGACGAGATGTTCCGAATCTCCACGGCCATAAGCCCCTCGTTGCGCATCTCGTGAAATCCCTGCCTTCCTCGTGGGTGGTACTACCAAAACGATTTTCTCCTTACTGGCTCTCGTGGATCCTATAAAGGAAGTGTTTGTCTCCTCGTCACCACTGCAACACATCCATCTCACCGAGTGTTCCTAAAACCCTTTAGGACTCCGCAATAGAACCATCCTTTGTGATATGCCCAACAACAATCAAATTGAGACGCCCTGTGTCTTGGCATAGGTTGGAGGAGGAGGTTTGCGCACTCTTTGATCTGAGATGGCGTACCGGGGCGACTCTCCGACGATGACGTTGCCACCGTCTGAATAGAGTCGTATAACGAGTAAAATCCGGATGTGCTACTTCGGCTGTCGCCTGAGATTTCCTCTATGGAGGTTGAGCAATAAATCAAACAATGATTACTCTTTTCGCTATTGAGGCGATCCTGCCCGCATTTTGAGAGCTGCTGTGCACTCTCTCTCCGGAGACATAGAGGATGCGCAAAGAGTCTGAGCCGAAGCAGGATGAGTCTGCAAGAGCAAGGTGGACTTACCAATGCTCGGGCTCTCCCTAATAAAGTAAAAGAGCCCCGAACCAGCCTCCCAAGACCTCGATTAAGCTTCCTGCCATCTAACACATCTCCAGCGTGAGCCTCTTCGGAGGCTTCTATGCTGTATGCGCAGAGGACGCGCAACAGCAGTGCTTCATAGCCCCGTAATGCGCTCCACACACACACACCCTTAGACAGAGAGGGACGCCCAACCTCTTCTTTAGTGTAATTTCCACTCCTTACAAACCGCACACTGCCCTTGCCACTTGGGGTAAGAAGCCCGCATTCACTACAAACAAAGATAGAAACCTTGACGCGTACAGCCATAGCTCCCGAAGGGATAGGAGTCTAGAGCTATTTAATCACGAATAATGGACAAGTAAGAACATCTGAGCAACCCAATCTCCTTTGAGATCTCGTGATAAGGGAACTGCCTCTACCACCATATTCCACCTCAGTTTGCCAAGTGTTGGTTCAAACGCTCGAAGCGTTCTTCCGAATAATAATGGCTCGGGGAAAGAGAGAGGAACAAATTCGTAGAAAGGCTCCAGTGGCCTCCTCTGAGTTACGACAAAGAGGTTTCCACGACCAAAGATGCGCTTCGATCAGTTGGTAGCTCTTCCTCTACGGAAAAACCCTCCGGGATAAACAACGGCCTTCCCTTCGGCAACCGGTTGAAAAGTACAATCGAGGGTGCAGGATGGATGTGAGTAGGATCCGTGTCGTGTTTCCTCAAATGCAACGGAATAAACGCTTCTTATCGAATTGCTTTTTGAAGAACTCTATGCCGGCACGATTGGTACGTGCGGTCTTATATCGATCAAATTCATCCTCCCGACGGGTACCGATGAATAGATAATCATTATATAAAGTACATCCCTCCTCGGCATGTGCCTCCTTGGGCATCTCTACCAAGTGACCGGGAGCTATGCGATCGAAGATGGGACGGAAAGCCTCAACCTCCCGCATCCGATCCTCTATCATATTGGCCACAAAAGAAACGATCCTCTATGGTAAAGGCTACGTCTCGGCAAATATTTGATTGTAGTTGGGGATAAACGTAGGGGCGAAGCACCTCCCATGATACCTCTCCAAGACGGAGAGTAATACATCCATCTCCCTTTATGTCTTTTTCTTTGGGGATAAATACCCAACTCCACACTGCGATAACTTGTTGCATCATAAGCCTCCTCCAGAGGGAGTGGCTCGGAAAGAGTCCAACAGACCAAGTACTACGGTATGTAATTTTGCAGTTTCGTTGGCTGCGTGTGGGGTTAATGGTGCTTTCATATCCATTTCGTTTACAACTATATAGCCGTAATTATTATTCGGACGTATGCCTCCAGAGCAGCCTCTATCCACACCCAGCCTCAGGAGAGCAGGTCAGACACCGCTCTAGGCGCCGAGGTAACCCTAATACGCTCCGCAATTAGAGTTTCTCTTACAACTTCACCTTAAAAGGGTCTTGCGATGCCCCTCCTTGCTGATAACCTCTACAAGTAGTAAGCCCGAGGGGAGCTGGTCATGCCAGTCACGCAGACGCCCTCGCCTTGTGGGGCAACTTATACCATACCCGACCGTTATATCGTAAATGGTTATTAGCTGTACATTAGAAGTCGGGGGCTCTATCACGAGATCAGACGGAGTACTAAAGACTCGTACCAACGCAAAATCATCGTCTGGAGCACCCAAATCCACAACTCCAGGGATTCCTCTTGCGCAATTGGCTCCGCGCTTCGGAAGCAGCCATCATTTGAGTGGATGCAGCCAAAGTAAAACCGCTAGTAGGCAGCCTATCAGCGTTCTACGGAAAGATGGAGTAGTCTGTTTGCTCATACTTCTGCATTTACTATATCTCGTGCAAAATATACAATACTCCTCACACACCATCATATTTCGAGTCTTTTCCCTCGAACCGGGGAGAATAGCGGACTCTCTCCTACAATAAAGGGAAAGTAGCGGGCAAAAATGGATTTACTTTTTGCCTAAGAGTCCTCCCGAATCCGGCGCTATTTTTCAATCAAACCCTCAGAGAAAGAGATGCGCCCATAGGCTTCTTGCTCTCCCTCTTTTCGTTAGAGAATCGGGCAAGAAACCTCGTTGTGTGCCCTCTTTTGCTGTATCTTTGATGCCGAGGTACAACCCCCTATTTCTCCCATTATCTTGGGAGCCGAATAGAGGCGCGTAAGGCTGTGGTGCTCTACACCCCAATCGAAGAAATATGAATTGGAAACTGGACATTCATTTCAAAACACTACAATCAGCTCTATAGTGGCGATGGTTGTCATTTCCATATTAATGCTTTTATCGTATTCCTGCTGATGCATCTCTACACTCGGCACGGACAAGCAGTGACAGTACCCGAGCTAAAAAGGGCTCATCCTTTGAGGAGGCCATAGAGAAACTCGACGATGCCGGACTGAAGTACGAGTTGTGGACTCCAACTATGTGGAGGACATGAAACCCGGAAACCGTCTTCGAGACCCTCCCGAGGGCGGGTTCTCGTGTAAAAGCCACGCCGCATCATCTTCCTAACTATCATATCCTTTTATCCTCGTATGATAGCTATACCGGGTAGAGGGCGCGTCTGCACGTCATGCCAAAGCGCCCTACTAGAAGGCTTAGGCTTCACCAATATCGGACTAAAGCGAGTGGATGGCAAATACAACGGCCTTGTGGTAGGTATTGCCAACGACAAAGGGCCAATTAATGCCCTCCGGCACCAAGTTCCCTCAAGGGCACACCTTACCCTTTTTGGTTACAGTGATGCTTTGAGCTTTTAGTGCGGATAGCCCTTGCCATAGAAGAGTCTCTATTTGCCAGTCCCAATGGGGGATGATGCTTCCGCAACGGGCCCAATCGGAGATAGACACACGCGAGTGCCCCTGATAAAAGAAGACGAACCCGAAGAATGGTGGTAACATGGCTCTGAATTGGGAGAATGAAGAGGAGGACCTAGACACCCCTATCCTCTCGGCGAAGAAGGGCGTGAGGAAGGGGGAACTCCTCTACGAACATTTTTCGCATCGTTGTAGATAAGGGCAGCAAAGCTCCCTACGTATCGATAAATTCCTAGTCGACAAGTTAGAGCACAGTTCTCGACATCGCATCCAACTGGCTGCAGGCGGGCTATCTTTTTGTGGGAGGCCCCATCAAAAGCAACTATAAAGTTCGCCCCGGAGACGTTATTACCCCTACGTCTGGCCAGACCGCCCCACGAGCGTGGTATCGTTGCCGAAGATATCCTTAGGGGTTGTTTACGAAGACAATGACCTACTGGTGGTAAATAAGCCGGCGGGGATGGTCGTACACCCTGGCAACGGCAACTATGCGGGCACCCTCGTAAATGCCCTGGCCCCACTACTTCCGAGACGATCCCACTACGGTGCAAACGACCCCAGTGTTGGGCTCGTACATCGTATCGACAAAGACACCAGTGGGCTCCTTGTTGTGGCGAAGCGCCCCGAGGCTAGACGGCCCTAGGGAAGCAATTTTTTGAGAAGACCTCTGAGCGAAGCTACCGAGCTCTCGTATGGGGAGCCTTCAGAGGCGGAAGGAAGAATAGAGGGGCAACATTGGCAGGAGACCCCGAGACCGAACTCGTATGAGCGTTTTCCTCCCAATAGCGATGAGGGAAAAATGCGCAAATTACACTATCGGGTACTCGAGACCTTTGCCTTTGTTTCTTACATTGAGTGCCGGCTAGAGACGGGGAGAACCCACCAAATCCGCGCCCATATGAAGAGTATAAATCACCCCCTATTTAGTGACGAAAAATATGGCGGCAGTGAGATACTTCGGGGTCGCCCCTCTAGTAGTTACCTAGCCTTTGCACGACGCATGCTCGACACCTGCCCGAGACAAGCCCTCCATGCTCGCACCTTGGGATTTACCCATCCCTCAACCGGAGAATTTATGCGCTTCAAAGCTCCCATCCCTCCCGATATGGAGCAACTCATCTCGGAGTGGAGAGATTATGCTCTTGCCCTCGTATGATCTCAAACTCGACCCTATTCCTCCCTATATGGCGTAGTGTATAGCAGACCCAAAAACCACTGATATGCATTGTTGCCGGCGGGTACTCCGGCGAGCGTGAAGTATCGCTCCGTAGTGCAGCCACCATCATAAAAATATAGATACGACCCTTTTCTCCCTACTTGTTCGCCTATCTGAGGATCTATGGGAGGTAGAAGTAGAGGAAACATGGCTTCCCATAGACCCGTAACCACTTCTCGTTTATCTTTGAGTAAAGAGTGCCGTTTCGACTATGCTTTCATTACCATACATGGCACTCCCGGCGAAAATGGATTGCCGCAAGGGTACTTCGACATGCTCGAGATCCCCTACAATACGGGGGTGTTTTGTGTGAGTCTCTCACCTTTGACAAGTTTACCTGCAACCACTACTCTCTGCCTTTGGCATTCGCATAGCTACCTCCGAGGAGATTATTCTCAGACATTCCTACCAAGTAGAAGAGGTGCCAAGCGCATCCCTCTCCCGTATTTGTAAAGCCCAATGCCGCTCTAGCATAGCCACAACCAAAGTTACCTCTATGGATCAACTTTCCGTGGCTATCAAAAAGGCTTTCGAAGAGGCTCGAGGTGCTTGTAGAGCGTCTGATCGAAGGTGAGCGAAGTTACATCGGTTGCTACATTGTAAACACACCCCACCCTCTCCTCTCACAGAGGTAGTGATAAAAGAAGGGAGTTCTCTCGACTTCGATGCCAAATATCATGGCAATAGCGATGAGATTACCCTGCGCGTATCTCGCAGAGCTCACAAAGGAATTGCAAGACCTCACCTCGCATATTGCCCCTTCTATTGCAGCATGAGGATTATCCGTGTAGACTATATTATCGAAGCCGACGGCAAGCCTACGTTGCTAGAGGTAAACAGACCCCCAGGATGACCGAAGCGAGCTTTATCCCTCAAGAGATACGAGCTGCCGGGCGGAGCTATCTCATATATTTACAGCGATTATAAACGACAAACTACACCTCCTATGACCTCAACAGCCTCAACCGAAATATGGGTGATATTCGGTCCCTATCTCGATAGTGAAGTCACACGATGCCGTAGAGCGACTATTGGCCGATCCGGAGTTTTCTGCACTGCTCGATCAGTTCTCCTAGCCAGGCCGAGGCTCTAAAGCAGGGCATGCTAAAAATCTCAAACAATACGGAGATCAAGCTTGCTTTTTGGATACAATATCATCCGTTATATCGTAGAAAAGACGGCATTTAGCTGCGACTTGTCAGGTACATCTCACCTTGGGATCATCCAGCTACCTAAGCAAACCACCGAGACATCATTTTAGATACTGGGATACTCAATGTACTCCTAGCCGATAAGGGCTATCATCGCCTCCCCCATCGCCATAGGCGACAATCTCTTTATGCCCTTGGATCAAAGAAGTGGTGAGGCTGATGGATAGCGTCACCGTAAAACGCGCCGAATCGCCCCGCGACTCCTTGCCTCCTCCCAGGCGCTCTCAGCCTATATACACCATAGTATTACACAAGATAAAGCCTCTTTGTGGATTGCCCAACGCGAGGGGCGTGCAAAAGACAACAACGACCAGTCACTAGCGCCTACTCAAAATGCTTGCCATTGCGGAGAGGGAGTATCATAGACCGACTACTTGACATAAATACGGTACCCGTTGCCATTAGTTACGAATACGACCCTTGCGACTACCTCAAGGCTATGGGCTACTTGCCCGCCAGCAAAATGGAGATCCACAAGTCGCCAGCGAAGACGTACTGAACATGCGCGAGGGGCTCATGGGTAAGGGACGTATCCATGTTACAATTGGCACACCGCTTCGGGAGCTAATCTCCGGAGTAGAGATCCCCAAAAGTCCTAAAGACCAGCTACATCTCGCCCTGAGCTTATAGACCAAGAGATACATCGCCACTCGGCTCTATCCGGCCAATTATGTACAGATGACCTTCTTAGTGGCTCTATGCGCCATCATACTGCAGGGCACTACAGCAGCAAAGAAAAAGGGTGAATTTGAGCAATATATAGAGGCTCAACCAGAAAAATGCCCCACACCACTAGAGGCTCGGCCCCAACTACGTGAGCATATGCTACTCATGTATGCCAATCCATTACGCAATCATTTACTCGCTATTAAAGAGGCAAAATGACCTTTAATAATTAGCAAAAAGTTACCTTTAGCAGAAGATATATGGTTAACCATTTAGGGAGTAACTGAAGAATATACTCACCATCGGCTCAACAGGGCAAATTGGCTCGGAGCTCACTATGAAGTTGAGGGAGACCTACCCCTCTGGAAATGTAATTGCAGGCTACATCCCGGGTGCAGAACCTAAGGGGTATCTTGGCAGAATCCGGTCCTGCTGAGAGTGGTGGACATTACCAACGCCCAGCAGATTAGCTTGAAAGTGGTAGATAAGCACCATGATGGATCGATTTACAACTGGCAGCCCTACTGAGTGCAGTAGCTGAGGCAAAACCTCAACTTGCATGGCATATCGGACTTGGAGGTCTCTTCAATGTACTAGAGATCGCTCGTGAAAAGGGTTGTGCCATGTTTACTCTAGCTCTATCGGAGCTTTTGGTAACGACACCCCAAAAAGACAAAGATACACCCAAGATGCCTACAACGCCCCAAGACGATGTGCACGGGGTGATAAAAGTAGCCAGTGAGCTTCTTGAAGCGACTACTACTTCAAACGCTTCAGTGTAGATACTCGCTCGGTACACGCTTCGGCCTTATCTCCAACGTAACTCTCCCGGAGATACAACGGACTACGCTGTAGATATCTACCATGCTGCCGTAAAAGAGGTACGTTTGTTTGCCCCATTAAGGAAGGTACCCATGGATATGATGTACATGCCCGATGCTCTCCGTGCAGCTATCGAGCTAATGGAAGCCGATCCTACGCGCCTCGTTCATCGCAATTCTTTCAACATTGCCTCCATGAGTTTCGAGCCTAGCCAGATCGCAGCTGCCGTAAAGCGTCAGATCCCTAACTTCGAGATGACCCACGATGTAGACCCTCTCCGCCAGGCATTGCCGAGTCGTGGCCTAACTCGCTTGATGACACCTGCGCTCGCCAAGAGTGGGATTGGAAGCCCCAATTCGACATCGACACCATGAGCGAAGACATGGTACGCATCCTAAAAGCACGCTACAATAAATAATTTCTTGCCCAGAATCCCATAGAAATCCACCCAGATTCTAGCGAAAAACTAGCTAGATTCTGATAGAAATCTACCCAGATTCGGGTCCACTATTAGAGCACACTTTTCTATAGTGTAGCTCCCTTTTTGTTTCTGTTGGTTACCAGCCTTCATCAAGCGACTAGGAATGCTCTTCCCACTTCCTAGGCACTTATAGAAGAGGGAGGCAATAAATTAGTAGAAAGAGACTACCTTTTGTGGGAGCCCCAGCCCAAAAGGACGGTATTTATTGCGTCACCCAACAAACACAACTGCTGAGACTCAAGTGATCATAAAGACTGCCGAATTTGTCAAAAGTAGCGCTCAACTGGATCAATACGCCCGAGAGTAAACTGCCGGAATATGCCTTCATTGGACGCCCAATATGGGTAAATCTTCCCATATCAATATGCTTACAGGGCATGCCAAGTTGGCCATGACAAGTTCCAAACCAGGCAAGCCAACTCATCAACCACTTCTTAATCAACAAAGATTGGCACCTTGTAGACCTCCCGGGCTATGGTTATGCCGCTCGCAATAAGGAGCAACGCCTGCCTTTCGCCGTATGATTGAGGGATATATTTTGGGACGTAAGCAGCTTATCAACCTATTTATACTCGTTGATAGCCGCCTAGAACCTCATAGACCTAGAGTTTATCCAGCAGATGGGTGAAGCCGGGGTACCTCTCTATTGTCATGACAAAAATTGATAAGCTCTCTCGCCCAAAATTGCAAGAGTCTATAAAGCGATACTAAGAGACCTTTGTCGGAAGAGTGGGACGAACTCCCCCTTCTTTTATGTACCTCATCAGAGAAAGCAACAGGGCGAGAAGAATTACTCCAATACATCGAAACTATCAATCATTCACTATGAAAGGAAGCATTCTCGTAACGGGAGGAACAGGCTATATTGGCTCCACACAACGGTAGAACTGATCTGGCAGGCTACAAGGTAGTAGTAGTAGACAACCCAAGCAACTCCCGTCGTGAGGTGCTCGATGGGATAGAAGCCATCACGGGCAAACGCCCCGAGTTTTATGCAATTGACTGCTGCGACCAAGGGGCCTTGCGCCAAGTCTTTGGGGAGCACCCCATAGATGCCGTTATCCACTTTGCAGCGAGCAAGGCTGTGGGAGTCTGTAGCAAAAACCCTACTCTACTACCGCAATAATATCCTCTCGCTCATCACCCTGCTTGGGTGTATGCAAGAGTTTGCAACCAAAAGCTCTTGTTTTCTTCGAGTTGCACGGTGTATGGGCAGCCTGATGCTCCCCGTAAGCGAGATGCCCTATCCTTCTGCCACTTCTCCTTATGGAAATACCAAGCAGATTAACGAAGAAATTATTCGATATCATCCTATCAGGAGCAGATTTTCGAGCTACCTTGCTACGTTACTTTAACAATCGGAGCCCATCCCTCAGCTCTTATCGGGGAAGAAACTCAACGGAGTTCCTCAAAATCTTATTCCTATCTAACGCAAACGGCGGCAGGCATCCGTGAAGTACTCAGTGTATTTGGCACTGACTATAATACCCCCCGATGGCAGCTGCATTCGCGACTACATCAATGTTGTTGACCTGGCAAAAAGCTCACATTACAGCCCCTGGACAGGATGCTACAAGCGAGGACGCCCCTCAGCTTGATGTTTTCAATATCGGAACCGGCAGAGGGTAAGTGTAATCGAACTCATAGAAAAATTTGAGACCGCCACAGGCGTAAAGGTTCCTCATCGGTATGTGGATAGACGAGAAGGGCGATATCAAAAGCCATTTGAGTGCGGGCTACAAAGTCTAACGAGGTACTCGGGTGGCATGCAGAAAAGAGTTTAGAGGAAACTCTACGTTCTGCGGATTGGCAATGCTCTCTCGCTAAGCGAGAGTAAGAGTTCCCCATTCTCCATATCTACTCGACACAAGATAGAGATGTCAGGGCTAGAAAGCTGAGAGCCCTCGAGTGAGCAAAGAGCCTGCCCTATAACGATTACAGAGCAGACTCTTTTTCATGGAGAGAGATAGCTTTTCTATTTTCCTCAATAACAGATAGGTCCGCATAAAACATTAAAACAGATTTTAAGAAATACTTATCCTAGGGCCTCAATCTTCAATGGCTTAAAAATACAAAATAAGAAGGTAGTATCATATTATTACCCATCCACAATACATCCATTTATCACCAGATATCAACAAAAAGAGTTTCTGAAATAGAGGTTAGCAACTCGAGAGATAAGAAATTGCGACCACAAAGCAGCAAATTATCCCTCCTCTCAATCCGCAAGAGAAGCCCTCTAGAAAGTCGAAAAAGTGACATTCTCAAGAAGATCATTAGAGATAAAAACTAAATCCATCGAGGAAAAATCGCTCTAAACACAACGTCGGAATAGCAATATATTTTAGGATATATAAACACTAAAAAGTAGCTCTCAAAAAGGCTGTAACTGAGAGTATATCTAACTTTCGAGAGAGGAAAACCCAGCCCATAGAAACACGTAACCGTACCATACTCTCGAAGAATAGCACGGAATAAAAACAAGCCTGCTTTTTCTCGCCTAATTCTCCCAAAAATAGCCTCGAAAAAGGGGTGAAAAAGTTTGCTATTCTAGAAAAAGTGCTTACCTTCGCACGTGAGAGATCATAGAAATAGTAGCCGAGAAACGTCTCGCAAATGCTATATGATATAAAACCGCAATAATTAAACATTAAAACAGAAAAATGAAAAAGATCTACTCTCATTTCTGTTGCTATTGCTTCTCTAATGTCGGCAGTAGCGACAAATTCGTTTTGGGAACACCGTGGCACCAACGGCTTCCTCAAATAGGAGTTAGCACCGGAGACAAGGTTACTCTAGGACCACCCGGAGCACACATTTGACGATTCTTGGAAAAAGCCTGACTACTCAAAGAAGTTCCAGGTAGACAAGTTGTTCTACTACGTTATCAGCGAAGCTGACAAGACTGTAGGTGTAGCTCCATATAGTGGTATAGACAACGTGTACCAATACGACATGGTGGTACCCGAGACTATTTCTTATGGCGGTAACACCTATACAGTAGTGGCTATCGGACGTGTCGCTTTTGCGAATATGTTCAATTTGACAAGCATCAAACTTCCAAAGACCATTAAATATATTGGACAGAGCGCATTCTGGGGGTCTTCTATTAAGTCGATAGAAATTCACGATGCAACGGAAGAAATTGGTGACAAGTGCTTCAAAGAAGCTATCCAAACTCAGCACTATCAGACTTGGTAAGGGGGCTTACCCAGTCGGGACAAGCGCCTCTCTGGCTGCTGGGATGTCAAAGAGATAACGATAGCCGAAGGGAACACTGCCTTCTCAAATAGAGATGGAGCTCTGTATACCAAGGACGAGTCCACTGTTATCAAATATCCTTCGTAGCAGAAACAATGTAAAGGAAGTTATTCTCCCCTCTACGGTGAAGAAAAATTGCTGAAGGAGCATTTGAGTATTGTGAGTACATCACAGATATCACCATGAACGAAGGGCTCAAAGAGATCGAATCAACAGCATTTTATCTCTGTAGAAGCTTGAAGTCTGTAAAGATCCCTGCTTCTGTGAGAAGATTGCAGATGGTTCTGCATTCTGCCTTCTCGAAAGCTGCGAAAAAGTTTGAGGTAGCTGCAGGCAACCCCACCTTCGAAGTGCTTATGAATGGCAGACTTCTTGCCAACAAACAGACTCACACAGCTGTTTCTATCCTCTACACAGAAAAGAGAGCCGATTACAATCCCCGAAGGTATCGAACACATCGGAGATAAGGCTATGCTCGTACTCTTCGAGAACAGCCATATGGAAGAAGATTATAGAGGTAGAGGTCCTCGTGAAAGTTATACTCCCAGCAGCCTAAAATCTATTGGCGCATTTGCCTTTAATGGTAGCAACCTCTATTCTATAAAAGTACCCGATGCAGTTGAAACGATTGCTGCAGGTGCATTCCAAGATTGCCAAAGACTTAACTATGTAGAGATCAGGAAGGGTTGTAAGACCATTGGGGATTTCGTATTCTCAACATGCCCGCTCTTGCGACAAAGGGTAAAGGTATCATCCGTATCTATGCAGAGGTACCCCCTAAAGTACAAGACATTGTAAGGTAAGTCTGTAGACTTGGACGAAGACCTCGTTAAGGGTGCACAATTGCAAGTTCCGAAGCAAGTCTCTCTCTTTATAAGAAGGCCGCTGCGTGGAAGAAATTCCGTCAGATCGAAAAACTTGAAGGTCAAAGCATCAAAGAAGTAGCTAGCGAAAGCCTTGTTTTTGATGCCTTCAGCCGGTGTTCTTCGCATCGAAAAACCCCGAAGCCAACCAAGTAAACCTCTACTCTATCAACGGCTATTTGGTACATAGCACCAACGACACAGCCTTCGGTGTAGAGTTGTCTACAGGTATCTATTTGGTTTCTTCCAACGGAAAAGACTCAGAAGGTCTACATCCCCTAAGTATTGGTTATAGAACATCATTCTCATAATTAACAAAAGCTATGAAACTTAGAATTGTTACGCTAATTTCGTTGCTAGCATTCGTGGGGGCGCTCCTGCTGAACCGCGCTAATGCGCAGGAACTGAAGCGCAACAAGTCATCAAGTTTAGAACCCAGGTTAAACCGAACAGTGACGAGAAGATTAACCTCGTTATGACTCCCTCGGGTTGGAAGACGGCGTACAAATTGATGGGTGTGAACTCGTAAAGCTACCCGATGGAGGCGAAGCTTGGAAGGTATCAAAGAACTGGATCACCATTACAGGTCCCGTTGTAAAGTTCGACTGTAACCTCTCTGCTATTGACTCTATTACGTTCGAAAACCCGTTAATCTACAAGAGCTTATTGTAGAAACCAATAAGATGGGGTACTCGAAACCTTACCGGGATGAAGTCTCTCGAATACCTAGGCGCCTCTGGTACTGATATACGAGAAATTAATCTTACAGGGTGTACAAGCTTGAAGCAAATCCAATGTAATGGTAGATAGTTGGTCAAGATCAATCTTGCTGCCGCTACAAATCTTCGCAGACTCTCTCTAACTCTAAGTTCGCTTAGAGATCTTGATCTTACAGGTTTGAAGAATCTCAAGAGCTCGACCTTAACAACAATGGAATCTCAAAGATTGATCTCAAGGACGACATCTCTAGAGAGTGTTGTACTTTTCGTATAACCCTATCGATGCAGTAACCTTCTCTAACTGCCCCAAGCTTGAAGTAGTTTCGATCAAGAACAAAGCCTCAAGACTCAAGACTTACAAGCTTTACCGCAGTTGACCTTCCTGCACTTAGAGAGCTAAACCTCTATGGGAATAGAATCTCTACAATAAAGTTGGGAAACCTCCCAGAACTCAGCAGAAGTAAACCTGGAAAACAACAGCCTTACCGCTGTAGAGTTTCTCCAAGTGTGCCGAGTCTCTTAGCGAAGTGGGTCTAGGAAGCAATAAGTTTACAGGAGAATTGAAATCGAAGCGGTCTTGATAATCTTAATAAGTTCACAATCGAAAACAACAAAGCTAACCTCTTTCAAGGTTACCGGATGTCCTGCATTGTCTACTCTTGGTATTCAGAAGAATAAGCTAACCTCACTAGACCTCACGGCTTGCGATGGCGACCTTGAAAACGTTTATGCTAGCGAGAACAAACTCTCTTCTATCAAACTTCTTGCTTCTCACCAACACTCTTCCTCAACGACAACCAACTTACCTCTATCGATCTCTCTGCTTGTAAATCTCTAGAAAGCATCGAGTTGGGCAATAATAAGCTCACTGCTTTTGGATCTTACAGGCTTGGATCAACTCTCTGAAGTCAATGTCTACAAAACAACATTCAAGGAGAAAATATGAAGAAGCTTGTTGCTTCTCTAGTGGATAAGAAAGATTCGTTCAGTACAGGCTCTCTCTATATGCAGTACAGACTCGAGATCCCAAAGAAATGAACCTCTGTACCGCAGACGATGTAAAGAGACTGCTAAGGACAGAATTGGAACTCATCCTCGACCACCGTACTTGGGCTAACTACCGGGAGCTATGCTTCGCACGATCAAGTGTCGCACAGAAGGCAATGGCGGTTCTATCAAACTCAACAACCAAGAGGCTACTTCTATACAGGCCTACACAGACACACAAGAGTAGATGTAACAATTACTTCTGATGCCGGTTATGGTCTAAAGACTCTCGCATTTAAGCCTTCTGAAGAAGGCGCGGCTGCATCTCTTTACAAACTCAACCTTCTGGTGTCTAAAGATGGTGAAGTAGTTGCTTCATTCACCAACGATATCTGCAAGGTAACACTAAAGCGTGAAGGTCATAGTATCCTCAAGCTCAGAGGTGAAAGACTCAATCAGGATCTCGAAAGACTTCCTAAGGGCTTGAAGGTTGAAGTTATTGCTACCATTGACCCCAATGAAACAGATGGCGAAAGAAGACTCCAATCTTTGAGGGCAAATGGTATAAATATTAAGGGTACCAAAGAATTTGTCCTCGACTAAAAGACACTGAAGTTGTTGCTAAATTCGAATGGCTCCTCGACACTAAGGATCCCTATGAAGGAGAGACTTGGAACAGTACTTTCACCAAGCAAGTAGTTAGAGACGATGTAAAATGTTGTACTCTACCCCAACCCTGCAAGAGCAGAAGTCTTTTGTTGAAGGTGCTTCTAAGGAAGCTACTATCGATCCTATACACATTAGACGAGTACGTGTTCTCTCTTCTGTTGCAGACCCCTCTGGTAGAGCAGCTCTCAATGTGAGACGGACTTGCAGAAGGTATCTATGTTGTATTGGTAGGCAATGTTTCTAAGCGTCTCATTGTTCGTCACTAAGCATAGTTTTAAATAGTCTTTATGAGGGAGAAGCTACCTTGTCATACAAAAGAGATGACAGCTTCTCCCTCTCTCTGTAAAGGATTAAAATATCTATACACAGATTACAGTGAAATTAAAATGAAAATTAATTGCAAAAAGGCCATACTGCTTTGCAGTAGCTGCTCCTCTTTCTTCCGGGTGCAAAGCTTATGAGACACAAGCTCAAGAGTCTTTTGGAGGACTGCCACCAAGCTTTACAGCTGCTAAGTCTGAGCTCCGTGGTGCTGAGGCCATCAACATTGTGCGAGTAACCCCCGACTTTAACGCACAAGACCTAAAACCTTGAACGAATGGAACAAGAATGCCATTCACTTTAAACCTCTACGCGTAGGCCAGGTAGTAGAAACCTCTATCGACTTCGCCAAAGAGGCTAAACGAACCCACACTAGAATATGGTAAAGAGGTGTATCGCCTAGCGATCTCTTCTCCGGGAGCTAAAGCACTCTCTATTACCTACAAAGACTTCTTCATCCCCAACGACGGAGGGAAACTTTTTATATACAACGCAAATAGAAGTGCCCTTCTTGGAGCTTACACCAACGAAACACACCCCAAACACGGTGTCTTCTCAACAGAGCCTCTCAAGGGTAATGAACTAATCCTTGAGTACGTACCGAGCAGAAGAAATGAAATGCCTTCTCTGTTGATCTGATGGTATAGTCACATCTGTCTACTCTCATGTAGGTCTAGGCTCTCTCACAAAAGTTCTTCGACCCCGGAGAAGACAATAGCGACCCTCTTTTGTCAGATCGGCGTTAATTGTAAGCAAGGTGCCGGAATGGCAAACCGAAAAACCGGTGTGGCTACAAATCGTCATGTACGAAACCGAAGATGACAGTATCTTTGGGTTGCTGCTCAGGTAACCTCCTAAACAACACCAACCTCGACTTTGCTCCCTACATCCTTACGGCAGCACACTGTATCACCGGAGATAATGACAAGCCTCTAACAGTACAAAAAGATCTTGACAAAGTGGGTTTTCAGATTCAATCATGAAAAGCCAACTTGCGTCAATGGTGCAGAGCGTTGAGCCGAGGGCAAGTCTGTTATCGGCTGTACCGTAAAGACCTACCTTCCTATTATTGAAGGAAGGCAGTACCACAAGAGCGATGGTATGCTCCTACTTGCCAATAGTGAGGTTCCCAAGAACTATAGAGTTTACTACAACGGCTGGGATCATCGCTCACTCGCCCCAAAGGTAGAATCAGTAGGAATCCACCATCCTTCTGGAGATGCTAAAAAGATCTCTATTTCTGACAAACCCTTGGAGATTAGTACATGGGATGTTTTTCGGATCTGAGGGCGGAAAGGGAGACCACTTCCTAGTAACCTTTACCGAAGAGGATACGAGAGGAGGTTCATCGGGTTCTTCAATTTTTGATGAGAATCACTTAGTCATAGGAACCCTCACAGGAGGACGCCCTCTAAGTGTGGTGACTACCCCAACTATTATGGACGTCTCAGCCGCCACTGGGATAACTACAAGGATCCCAGCAATCCTCTATCCTCAATGGACATCTACCTCGACCCCAAAACACACGGTGAGGGCGAGAAAAACTCAGAGGGACTTGGAGGAAAACCTAAAGCCCTCGAAAGCGTTACAGGACTATCTATTAAGCTTACAGACAACAATAAGATAACAGTATCTTGAGAGCCATCGATAAAACGAGACATCCCGCAGAGTGCGAAGTGTGAGTATCGTGATATCGCAATGGAGTATTGGTAAAAGAAATCGCCAGAAACAAGACGAACTCTCTTTTACAGAGACTCGTGCCGAAGCCCTCAACAGGGACAGACCGAGAAGGAGGTGTTGTATATGGTGTACAAGTACGCTATAACTCTAACAGCCTTACCATCCCTCGATGATGGGTTTAATAACGGTAAGAGATTACACCTATGGGGACTCGGATATAGCTGAACGCGGTTTTGTATCTCGAAAACTCATCGACACTGTACCTGTGAAGGTAGCCAACAATGGTTCTAATGGCGTTAGCTTGACTTGGACAGCTCCCGCTTATTTGCAAGAGCTCTCCCTCTTTGGTTATCCCAAAAACATGCAGTTCGGCACATACACACGTACGAAGTACGAAATGAAGAGACCGCTGGGGAACTCGATAGATACAGATTGGTACAGCGCATGCCTAGCGACAAATTTGTGGGAGAAAAAGCTCCTTGCATCTATGCCGTACGCCTCATCCCCGATACAAAAAGCAAAGGGGAAATATAGCATCTGCATTCAGCAATGGCGTTGTATATAACAGGATAAAAAGACTCCAATGTTGGTAAGCTATACGAGCAAGTATTCGATGTACCCGACACATGGAAAGAAGGCGAATGGCTAACGGTAACTCTTGATAAGCCCTTCCAATTCGACCCCATGCAAGATCTATTTGTTGGTGTTGGATCTCCCAACAATGAGGCTCCTTGGGGTTGCTTACGTAAAGGATAGCGAAAACGAAATTCGCCGCTACCTAGACGCCTTCCTCCTCGTTAATGGGATGCAACAGCCCGTTCCGGAAAGATTATTACAAAGGGCTCTACACCTCCCGAAGCCTACCACGCAATCCGTGTCGTTTTCTCTTCTTCTCCCGAAGCAGAAAAAGAAAGAAAAATTTCGAATGCTTCGCCAAAGCAGCATCTCCCGTACCCTTCCCTGTTGTAAAGGAATATAAGGTATTGAAGAATGGTGTAGAAGTAGCCAAGGGTGTAAAAGGCTAGCTACCAAGATGCAACCGGTACGGCTAGCGATAAGTACGAAGTGAAGGTTTCTTACGAAGCAGAGCTTTGCAACGGAAGAAATCAATGCAAATAATACTCCGAAGTATTCCCCACACAGCTTGGGCTAACTCTACACTTTATCTAAAAGAATGCACAAGAGGTTGCCCAGCTAAGTGTGTACAGCATGGACGGAGCTCGCCTCGTTCAGATCAGCAATCCTCAGAGAGTATAGATCTCTCTCAGCTAAGCGAAGGCGTATTTATTGTAGTACTAGAAACTGCAAACCAACGTATCTCTCAACGCATCACTGTACTAAAGAAATAAACAATCCTCGGTAGAAAAAGGCCATCACAGCACCTGCTGTACTACCTTTTCTCCTACAAGGCATCCAATCAAACACATATGAATAGAAACAAATTTGCCATTATGGCGCTTGCCATCTTCTCTTTGATGGTATCTGCATGCGGTCCCAAGACCCCAGAAGTTAACGTAAAACTAACGGTTTCTCCAACCTCCTAAAACTAAAAGTCGGAGAAGAAGCAACGATCAAAAGCTATGTGTCACCCCAGAGCACGGCTGTTTCCTTTAGCTCTAGCAGGACGAAAAGATCGCAACTGTGAACGAAAAGGGAGAAGTCAAAGCTATTGCCTTAGGCTCTGCTACCATTGCTGTAAAGGCAGGAAAACCAAACAAGAAGAGTGCCTGTACTCGTTTACACACTGATACAGACTATTCTGCTCGCATGATTGGCGACAAAGACAATAAGCTAGCTCCTCCTTTCATATTCCCGAACGAGCTCTTATGAAAGTACTCTTTTCAAAGAAATCAACGCTGCCAACCAACCCTTTGGATGGAGATTCAGCAATGATCTCTTGAAAAAGGATTCCGACAAAGATGGATACTATTTTGCCCCCGTCACTGATGAAGGGAGCTCATTGACAACCGATATATTGAGGGTTATTCGCTACGACTATCCTCAAGACAACCAGGACTTTATCCACATCGAGTTGTATACTGGTGATAGAGAAGAGCAAAATCCCTTTACCACAGAAGAGGGAAAGAAGAAGATCGAAGAAATTTGCTAAAGCATACGGCTTTACCGAAAATGGCACGTTCGGAGGTTCTACAGGGGAATATCGGATATACCTATGGAGCTATCAACAGCAAGATGTTCGGAAAGGAACACAAAGAAGACGAACAGATCTCTATTATCATATATGCTCAAAAGATTAGTAAAGGGACCCATGAAGGTAAGTATAGAGTACTTGCAAACATCCTCTACCACTACCACCACGATCATGATTGATCCTTATTTAGGGAACGTTTGCGTCTCATAAGACTTGAGTACAACGTTCCCTTCCTTGGATTCCCTTCTCTCCAGAGAAGAGCTCTAAAAAGAGGTCTCGGTTTAAAAGGTTATCACAACCTTCTACATCAGAGACCTTTTTCGTCTCAGCAAGTCCTTTCCCTCCTTATCTACTCGCTTCTCCGTAGAGGGTTCATAAGCTCCTATGGTAGGTTGAGTAGCCCTTGTACGCCCTTGTATATCGATAGACAGGGTGGTAGGCATCCCTTCTGCACCCATGGGGCATCTGCCCAAGGCTGGAGAAATAAACAAAATCCATCTTATCCTTTTTCCGGTCACGACCTGCATTTTACATATACTTCGTCTGCAGGTTGCTTGGCTTCGATACAATCGAAGTAGGCGACACCATTACTTTGAGGAAGGGGCAGTACGCAAATAGCAATGATCAAATGTGGTTCGCTCTCTTACCTTCTCGGCAAGCTCGATCTCACCTCCCATAAGATCCCTTCCGGCAATACGGATAACGCTATCGCGTACCATCCACTAAATTATTGGTCGCTTTGAGTGAGGTCTGCTCTGCTCCACTCCCCTCTGGCAAATTATATACCAGGGTACTCCCCTCTTTTTATCCCAGGCGTAGTAATTCACCAAACTGCAATGCAATAGTTCCGTTACGCCTCACTGTAACCAAAAAGCGTTGTAGATGTAGTGTATTTGAAAGCTCACAATTGTACAACCGTGCACGTGCTCTATCAAGAGTAAGGGCTCGCCCTTTCATATTTGTAATAATCAGCCCCTCGGCATGAGAGTTTCTTCTCCACTTGCGGAGTGTGTAGCATCACAAATAAGCCCATCTCTACCATTTCGGATGGTTGTATAGAGAGAGCTTATTCCCCTTTGTTCCGCGAGCTGAGACGAATATAGTTCCACTGCCCAGGCACGAGACGATGGTTAACGGAGGGATTAAATAGTCACGTCTCAAGCCCTCTATGAGCACTCTCTCCGTTGGAGTACCATTGGCGTATAAAAGTGCCATAGACGCTGATGTGAGCATTATCGCCTAACAATAGATGTACACCTGCATTCAAGGTAGGGTTACCCCTCATCTACGACTAAGCTATCACGGACATAAAAGGGGTCTTTGAGCTGTAATCACAGGTCTCTTTGGATGTGAAGCACATCGTATTGATCGAGATTATGAGCACCAACTTTCTATTCGTAGTGCTTGTTGTTTCCCATTGAAGCGAAATAGAATTGAGTCCGTAATCAACTGGGGCAAATCATCAATCATCCTTGGCAGAGTAGCTTCTACAAACACATGAATACTATCTCCTGCAGGTAGTGTCACCCCTCAAAACGTTGTCCGGAGCGCCCATCCACGTTTATTCTGAAGCCTCGCTCTATGCCATGGAGCAACCTTATCTCATCTATTTTGAGAGCCTTGTTTCCTTTGTTATACACCAATAGCGTACACGTGTAGAAGAGGGCTGCTCAGAGTACAAGGTATCCAAACGCAAGGTATCTTGAGAGAACGAAATACGAGCACTCGGGTCTGATGTAAAATGATCAAATTGGTCATGGCAACCCGTCAAAGTATGAGGGCTAAGAGGACCAATAGAGAAACCAATAGAAGCAATATATTTCATCACAAAGAGTTAGGGTTTTCAGGGTTATTGGAGTCGGGGGAGGGGAGTTCTACAGATGAGACCTCGGCACCTATACGTCCCTCATATAAGAAGATTTCGAGGTATCGCCCTCGTTGGTTGACTGAGAAGAGAGGATACTCTTATTCGCCTTTTCGCACAATCGAATAGCCACGCTTGAGTGTTTTGACGAGGACTCAAAAGTTGCACCAACCTTGCCAAATGCTCAAGAGATTCGTTCTTCTTCTCTAGGATGAGAGGGAGAATGCGCTGCAAGTGCTGCTGCTCCTGCTCTAATGCGCCCTGGTAGCTGAGTAATAACTTGGGCACCTGTGGCTGAGCACGTGGCTGCAGTGCTCAATTCAGTGTCTCTCTTGTGTCAAAAAGCATGAGGGGGTGCGTTGCAAGAGTTGCCTCTTTGTCGTTGCAACAAGAACTCCCGCTGGGTAGATTCTTTTATCGCTATCGGAGATGATGCACCAACCGCTGCAAAAGGGACCAAATGGTAGTCCTGCATGAGAGATAACGGATCGCTGCAATCAGCTCCGAGAGCTTCCTCAGGAGCGTCCATTCTCTCTCCCTGCTATTGAGGAGGAACTCAGCTACAGCTGTGGGGGTCTTCAGGAGTGGTGAGCCACTCTATCGGCAACGCTGATGGTATCGCGCTCATGCCCCACCCCACGATAATCGGCAAGGATAGCGAGCTATTGCGGCGCAAAGCTCATAGCTATCAAATGCCATCAAATCAATTTCTGCCCCTCCTCCTCGTATAAGTACCACACAATCATAGGCGATCCCACTCTGTTTGATTTCTTGGAATGCGGAAAAGAATAGACGAAGTTGTCCCCTCCCTTGCATCAAGGCCGGATAAAGCCGAAGAAGGAAAGGCCACTGCTCTCTTGCAGCTTGTATATGACTATAGAAATCGCCCCACCCTGCTGCCGAAGCTGACAGAGATAACAGCAATATGCCGTAAGGGGCGACCCTGAGGATAGAGCCTTCTGGCAATCGATCAGCCCCTCCGTTCTAGGCGGTCAAGCGTTTCTTTTGCGCTTTCTTGCCATATCCCCAACGTAAAGGTGGGGTCTAAGTCATAAACATCAAGGTAGAGACCAAATTGCTCATGGAAGTGGACACCCACCAGCTGCACCTGCAGTCCGTTCGTAAAAGTCTGACCCGTTGCAGATTCAAACTTAGCAAGCAAAGAGAGCCTACGAAGCACGCCATGCATCACGGCACGAGATCGGGCTAAGATCTGCCCTTCTCTCGCCTTTCTCAAAGTTCAAAGTAAAAAGTGTCCCCGAGGAGACTTGATCCCACTAGTCTCAGCAGTAACCCAAAAATCGGCCTCCGAAGTTTTTGTTCAAAAGCTCGACGGATACTGCTATTCAACTCGTGAAGGAAAAAGACCTTCATAGGGATTGGGGTGATATCCCTACCGGGAGTGTCCTATGACTCTGCGTTATAGGAAGTATACGAATCCGATGTATCCTCTTCGGGGATAGGCATGTTACGTACAAATCCTTCTGCAAGAGAGATTAGGGGTCTCAGTAGAAGAGACTCCGGCAATAGACTGAATGCGATTACTCAATATGTGCATCAAGTGCGGAGTTGTCTACAGCATATAGTTTGATCAGCATTGAGTATGGACCCGTAGTATAATGGCATTCCACTACTTCGGGTATGTGCTTCTATCTGGGGCACTCACGATACATGACAGCACGCTCTGGGACGCACTCAATATAGGTGCAAGTGGTATAACCGAGGTCCTTAGGGTTTACAGATAGCCGGATCCCGTGATAACTCCACGCTCCACCATGCGCTGTACGTGCTGGTGAATAGCAGCACGAGATACACACATCAGCTCAGCTACATCACGAAACGGAATACGAGCGTTGTCCGAGATAATGGCAAGAATGCGACGATCTAACTTATCTATCTTCATATGTATACTACACTACTAATTCTAGTACTCTTATTTTGTATCTATTTCTCCAGGGAGGGTTAATCTCCAAAGAGGGAGTTGCTGTATGGAGGTAATATGGGTACGTCCAAGATGCTCCATAGGCATGAGCTGTAGCTTCTCGTCCTCTGGGAGTGCGTTTTGATAAAAACCCTCTTTGATCAAAAAGGTTCATAAACCTCCTCTATGGTGCCGACATCTTCGCTCATAGCCGTGGCAATGGTGGATACCCCACGGGGCCACCTCAAACTTATCTATGATGGTCGTCAATAGTTTTGTGGTCTATATTGTCTAACATGCTATCAATATTGAGGGCCTCCAAATGAAAAACGGCAATCTCGGAATCAATCGTTCCATTCCCCTCACTTGGGCAAAGTCACGCACCCGGCACCCAATAGGGGCATTAGCGATGCAGGGGTGTGCCTCTGCCTCCTACGTGCTATCTCAAAGGCAGCATCTTCGCTGCACGCAACCCCTAAAATACCCGCCGAGACGCAATACAATACCAGCTTAAGTCTTGGTAGTCGTAGTACTCAAGGTGGAGGTTTATCCCAAAACGGGCACGCAAAGAGGGCTGTAAGCAACACTACGCGTTGTTGCTCCTACCAGAGTAAAGGGGTTGAGGTCTATCTGAATAGAGCGAGCACCGGGGCCCCTATATCAATCATTATGTCAATGCGATAGATCCTCCATTGCCGAGTAGAGATGCTCTCCTCCACGATGGGGCTTAGTCGGTGGATTTCGTCAATAAATAGGACATCACGAGGCTCCAACGGGTAAGCAATCCTGCCAAATCACCCGGCTTATCAGTACCGGACCGGATGTTATTTTAATGCCACCTAGCTCGGCTGCGATGATATTGGAGGCGTGGTCTTCCCCAGCCCTGGGGGACCATGCAATAAGACGTGGTCGAGACTATCGCCACCGCATAGCTGCAGCCTGCACAAACACAGAGAGATTCTCCACCACCGTATCCTGTCCTCTAAAGGAACGGGAAACTAATCGGGACGAGGGGCCTCCTCTATCTGTTCGTCGGTAATAGGGCGACAACTCTCTTCTCGTATATCAAACACATTATCCATACAGGCGTACAGTTACTCTTTTTGCTGCCATCACAGACATTCTCCGCCTATTAGTTGCACATCATATCCAGAGAAATAGGCCCCTTGAGAAATGAATCCGTACCTTTGCAGAAGTTTTTAATGATGTAGAAAATGATTAAGTCAATGAACCAACTGAACAATCTGTTGGAGCGCAAGGAAGCGCTGAGGGGGTATCTTTGACGTCGATAATAGACGTATCAACTAGAGGAAGAAGAACTTATCACCCAAGCTCCCGACTTCTGGGAAGACAATAAAGAGCTGAGGCGCAAATGCGCAAGGTCAAAGAGATTCGTCGCTGGATAGAGGCCTACGAATCCGTAGAGTCTGCCGTAGAAAGAGGTGAAACTGAGCTTTGATTTCTACAAGGAGGGATTGCCGAAGAAGAAGAGGTAGACCAAGCCTATCAAGTAGCTTCTCTCTCGATTGAGGATGTAGAGAGCTCCGCAACATGCTCGAAGAGAGAAGATCGCCTAGGGGCAGTACTCAAGGTCAATGCAGGTGCCGGTGGCACCGAGGAGCCAAGACTGGGCCTCGATGCTCGTGCGCTTATGCCAGCGTTGGGCGAGAAAACCACGACTACAAAGTAACCATCACCAACTGGCAAGATGGCGATGAAGCGGGTATCAAAACGGTAACCATGCAGATTGAGGGCGACCCTGGCCTACGGATTCCTCAAAAAGCGAAAATGGGAATTTCTTTATCGCCTCGTGCGTGTCTCTCCTACAACGCCCAAGGAAAGCAGAATGACTTTGTTCGCCTCCGTTTTCGTTGTACCCCTTGTTGACGATAGTATAGAGATTGCAGTCAACCCTGCCAACCTATCATGGGATAGCTTTCCGCTCAAGTGGAGCCGGGGGCAAAATGTGAACAAAGGTAGAGACCGGTGTACGCTTGCATTACTGATTCAAAGAGACCCCGACACGGGAGAAGAACGAGAGATCGTTATCGAGAATACCGAGAGTAGGTCTCAGCTAGATAATAGAGAGACGCCTCCGCCTGCTCCGCTCTCAACTCTACGACATAGAGCTAGAGAAGAGACGGGCTGCCCAAGCAGAAGTAGAGGCCAGTAAGAAGAAAAATCGAATGGGGTTCGCAGATCCGAAGCTATGTATTCGACGATCGACGCGTAAAGACCATCGCACCAACTGCAGACCTCCAATGTAAATGCTGTAATGGATGGTGACATTGATGATTTTATCAAGGCCTATTTAATGGAATTTGGTGGCGAGAAATAATTTCTTTTAGGGCAGAAACTCTAGAAATTCCAGCTAGAAACCGGGTGGTTTCTGCCTAAAAAGAAAAATATCACCCAGAGAGAGGAGCCCATCTATCTATGATTGTTTGTATTGCCGAGAAACGTCTGTAGCTCATGCGAGATTGCTCGCATATTGGGGCAAACCACTCTCAAAATGGGTTCATTGGGGGCAATGGGTACTGTGTTACGTGGACTCTGGGGCATCTCTGCACCCTAAAAAGAGCCCAACGACTACCTCCCCTCTCTGGAAACGAGTGGAGCCTCGGCGACTCCTCATCCCTCAGCGCTTTGGCATCAAACTAATTGAGAACGAAGACTATAAGCGCCAGTTCGAAGTCATCCGCCAGCTTGTAGAGAAGGCCGATGAGGTGATCAATTATGTGGGGATGCCGGGCAGAGGAGAACTTGATACAGCAGTGGGTTCTCACCAAAAGCGCTCTGCAAATGTCCCATTCACCCAGGCTATGGGTATCAGCCTTGCATGACGAGGCCATCCGAGAGGGATTTGCCCAACTTCGCTCGAGATGAAGAGATGAAAAGTCTCTACGAGGCAGGCCTCGCAAGAGCCATGTGGCGACTGGCTCCTCGGGATCAATGCAAGCGCCTCTACACCATGCGCTTCCCACGACCAGGAGGGAGTTCTCTCTGTTAGGCGAGTACAAACGCCCACCCTAGCTCTCATTGTGGAGCGAGGACGACAAATCGAGTACTTCGTCCCCACTACCTCTTTTTGAGTTGCAGACGACCTATGAGAACGCTATTCCGGCAGACGGCAGAGAGGTTTCTCCACCAAGGGAGGTGGAAACACTTATTGAGAGCATCCGTTCCGCTCCACTTACCATCAAAAGGTAACCAAACAGCAGGGGAAAGAGCTCCTCCAAGACTCTTCGACCTTACCAGCCTACAAGTGAGGGCCAACAAACGTTTTGGCATGACGGCGAGACTACTCTGACAGACCATCCAAAAGCCTTTACGAAAAAGAAACTTACGACCTACCCGCGTGTAGAGCACCACCTACCTATCCGAGGATATTTACCCCAAAGTGCCATCCATCCTCAAGGGACTACGCCCTACGAGCCGCTTGTCACCCCCATCCTATCAACGGGAAGCCTCCCAAGGAGAGCAAAAAGGTATTCGACAACAAAAAGGTAACCGATCACCACGCCATCATTCCTACAGGAGTGCCCTCCCCTCCGGACTTACGTTGAACGAAAATCGGATCTACGACCTTATCGCCCTACGCTTTAGTGCCGCATTTTATCCCGATGCCAAAACAGCTGCAACGACGGTTCTTGCCGAGGTGGAGGGATAGAACTAAAGGCGACCGGAAAGGAGATTTTAGATCCGGGGATGGCGTGTTGTACTCTATCCTCAAAAGGGGCAAAGAGGAGGCAACAAGCCGAGGGAATAAAGAGAGGAACAAGGGAGCCCCAAGAGGGAAGAGAGCCTCTTACCGCCTTTTAAGGAGGTCCGGTCGAGCGCTTCTGTTCGAGAGCGTACGACAGAGCCGCCCAGAGTACTATACCAGGGCTACGTTGCTGCGAGCCATGGAAACAGCAGGGAAGCAAGTCGAGGACGAGAAACATTGAGAGAGGCTCTTAAGCAAAAATGGTATTGGGCGCCCCTCACCCGGGCTTCCATTATCGAGACCCTCTTCAAGCGTGACTACATCCGAAGAGAAAAGTCTTCGCTACGTGCTACCGAGACGGGGATTCAATTGATTGACACAATACAAGACCCCTGCTAAAAAGCGCAGAACTAACGGGCATGTGGGAGTATAAGCTCCGACAAATCGAAAGTGGCGAATACACGGCATCAGACTTCTTACAAGAGCTCAAACAGCAAGTCTCCGACTTGGTGCAATGTGTTCGTCGCTACCACTAATACCTCGAAAATATCTTTTTCTGCTAGCTAACGCCAGGTTGTTGCTTCCCTTCTGAGCAAATCTCAGCTAGAAGCGAATAAATTTTCGTATCTTTGTGGTGACGTATGTTGGCAAAAAAGGCTCGCATTATCATTCTTTGAGAGCGATCATCTCCTCAGCAGCAAATTGAGAAGGGATAAGTATCGAGCAAGGCAAGTGTAAGGCACACTTTTTCACCAACATCGCCAATCAAAAAGTAGTTACTGATATAAACGAGGAGATATAGAGATGGACCTCCGGCATGCTCGAACTTAGCGACCAAGAAATAGCACGTCGCAATAGTCTGAACGAATTACGCTCATTAGGCACTAAACCCCTACCCTGCGGCGGAATTCAAAGTTACTGCCTATGCACAAGAGATCATCAATTCATACCCCGAGAGGAATGAAGAACGAGGCTCTCTTGAGAGAGAGCAACGGGTACGCGCCGGACGTATCATGGGACGCCGTATTATGGGCAAAGCATCTTTTGTGGAGCTTGCCGATAGCACCGGACGCATTCAAATCTATATCACACGAGATAGTCTCAGCCGATGGCGAGAATACCGATCTCTACAATATCGTATTCAAGAAGTGCCTGAGATATTGGGGACTTTATCGGCATAGAGGGCTACGTCTTCAAGACGCAAACGGGTGAAGTCTCTGTACACGCTGAGCCTTACGGTACTGGAGCAAGTCATTACGTCCTCTCCCTATTGTAAAGGAGAAAGACGGCAAGGTATTTGACGGATTTACCGATCCCGAGCAGCGTTATCGCCGCCGTTATGTAGACCTCTTGGTCAATGACGGAGTGCGAGACATCTTCCTAAAGCGCAACAAAATCTTCACGTCCATGCGCAATTTCTTCAACGAGCATGGCTACCTAGAGGTGGAGACTCCTATATTGCAATCGATACCGGGAGGCGCAGCACGCACGCCTATTACGCATCACGGTACGCTTGACGTTCCTTTGCTTGCGTATTGCCAACGAACTATACCTAAAGCGGCTCATCGTGAGGCTTCGAGGGTGTACAGAATTCAGCAAAGACTTCCGAAGAAGGGGATGGATCGTACCCACAATCGCCCAGTTTACCGCCATGGAGATCTATGTAGCCTATAAGGACTACAACTGGCTCATGGACTTTACAGAGACTATGTTGTCTCGTATTGCTCAGGAGGTATGAGGCACAACTGAGGTAGAGTGGGAGACCACGAGATCAGTTCCGCCCTCCATTCAAGCGGATTCCCATCCTAGAGGCCATAAAGGAACATACCGGCATCGACATCAGCGGCATGGACGAGGAGCAGTTGCGAGAAGTTTGCAAGCAACTCGATATTGAGACTCACTCCCAGTATGGGTAAAGGCAAGCTCATTGACGAGATTTTTGGAGAGTGCGAAGGGAAGTACATCCAACCCACCTTCATTGCAGACTACCCCAAGGAGATGTCGCCTCTCACCAAGGAACATCGTAGTAATCCCGCCCTTACAGAGCGTTTCATTGATTGATGGTCAATGGTAAAGAGCTTGCCAATGCATATAGCGATTGAATGACCCCATCGATCAGCGCAAACGATTCGAAGACCAATTGGCTCTATCCGAAAAGGGAGACGACGAGGCCATGTTTGTGACCAAGACTTCCTCCCGTGCTCTTGAGTACGGGATGCCTCTACGGCAGGATTAGGGATTGGTATGGATCGCCTTGTGATGCTCTTAACGGGACAAGAAAGCATCCAAGAGGTGCTCTTCTTCCCCAAATGAAGCCGGAGGCTGTAGTAAAACGAGACAAACCGGCTGCCTACATTGCCCTAGGCATTGACGAAGATTTTGTCCCCTCTTGCAGAAAGCAGGTTACCTTACCGTTGAATCTCTACATGCAGAAGCCCGGGCGTATCGTGCAGGCGAATGGACATAAACAAGAAGTACAAACTCGGCATGACCATGCCCTCTCTCGAAGAGGTAACAGCATGGACACAGGTAAGTAATAGAATGAATCGGAGGGTACTAGGGGATTCGATTAGTCTCCCAAGGCTGATAAAAGCACCCGAAGATGCAGAAATACTGATAAGATAATTGAAATAAAGCCACTTATACTCATCTTGAGTAGGAGTTGGTGATTAAGAAAGAAAAGGAAAGGCGATGAAACCTATACAGGAAGGTTGGGATCTTAGGAGTGGTAGTTGGGCTACTGCCTTGGCTAAAGTGTACTAACATCGCAGCCCCATATCAATTGGTACGTACGCCGTAGCGAACAAGTAAAAGGCTTCTTAAGCTGGGTCATAACCCTAATTATCTACCGGCGCAGGTTCGATACCGATAATATTACTTTCTTCTCGAGTCGGACATCAATAGTTTCTTTCGTGCCAGTGACACCGTCGTACTTGTTACCCCTCGCCCTATGCGAGAGAGTTGCTCTCAAAAAGTACGTAAGTCGAGTATGCGAGACAAATTGATTGTCAATGCGATCAAAGGTATCGTGCCGACGAAAAACATGCTTGTCTCGGACTACTTAATGGAGGAATTTGATGTCCCCAAAGGAGCTTATAGCTGTGGTAGGAGGGCCTTGCCATGCAGAAGAGTTGCGAGACATAGGCGTTCGTATCTCACAGTCGCTTGTAAAAACCTCAAGCAAGCAGAAGCTTTTGCAGAGGTGCTCACCAATGATTTTGTAAAACTGCGTTACGACAAACGACGTCGTAGGGAGTGCAATATGCCTCCGTGCTCAAAAATATCTACACGCCATAGCTGCGGGCATTTGCAATGGACTGCAATATGGGGATAACTTCCAATCCGTACTCATCTCCAATGCTATAGCAGAGATGAACAACTTTGTCAATGCGGTGCACCGATTGACGGGAAATCTGCAGACTCTGTGTACCTTGGGGATTTGCTGGTAACGGCCTATTCTCAGTTCAGTCGCAACCCGCACTTTTTGGGAATATGATTGGGCGAGGTTATAGCGTAAAGGCGGCACAAACAGAAATGGAAATGATTGCAGAGGGATACTTCGGAGCCAAGTGCGTACGCGAAGTGAATGCACGCTATCAAGTAAATATTCCCATCTGCGATATGGTCTATGAGATCCTCTACGAAAAGAGATACTACGGAGGCCATGCGTGAGCTTTCTAAACACTTCAAATAATCGTTAGGAACAAAATATACTACCCCTCTGCATCAGATACGAGTTTTGCAACAATATCTTCTAAATCACTAGAAGAGGCGCGGGATTGCACTCAATCAACTCCTTGAGAGCCTGGGTAGCGAATAGAGGATGGCTGAACCTCCCTTTGCAGAACTAGCCTTTTAGCAGAAGATAGAGACGGTAGCTCGAGACTTACATACCCGTACAGAGTGCGTTGTATGTATCGAGTATTTAGTGGTAGCTATCTCGGGGCCAAAAGCCGTGATAGATGCACTTACTCCTCCTTCGTTTTTGTGAGGAGACTCCTCTTTTACTTTTGCAGGGGCATCACCTAGATAGTTGCTATCTATCCATCTACAAGACTATCTAAAGGGAAAAGCTTTGGCATCATATATATATCGAAGAGTGGGGGTACTCTGGAGCCTTCTATAGCCTTCCATCAGCTAAGGCACCTCTTGGTCGAGAATGCCAGGGAGACGAAGACTTAATTCGAAATAATATTGTCGTAATAACAGATCCCGAGCATGGATCTCTCTTCGAGCAATAACAGCCACCCACGAGGGTATCGGTCGTTTTCTATTCCTCCCTCGGTAGGCGGTCGTTACTGGTGCACTCAGTGCTGTAGGGGCTTCTTCCCCTAGCCTATTGCGGTATTGATATTCGCAAGATGCTCAGTGGGGCAAAGAGACTTTTCTGCGGCGATCTTGCGGGGAGACCAGGGAGGCAGTGATACCGCTGCTTTCCTATGCCGGATGGCGTATCGAAAGAGTACAGAAAGGGAAAGAAAATAGAGATCTTTTTCCACCTTTTCTTCACCTCTCCATTCGTTCTCAAGAGTGGTGGAAACAGCTCTTTGCAGAGAGTGAGGAGCAAGGACGGAAAAGGCATCTTCTACCACAGCCTCCTTTGAGTACAGATCTCCATTCCTTGGGGCAGTGGATCCAAGATGGAGAGCGATCCATCATGGAGACCATGTTATCTGTAGAAGAGGCTCCCTACAAAGTGATGTCATATTATTCAGGGGATAAGCACTTTAGGGATGGATTAGACTTCCTCACAGACCAATCCCTTCATTGGGTTAATCCCTAAAGCCGAAGAGGCTACTTGCATTGCCCATAGCGAGGGGGAGTTCTCTCTCTTTAGGATTAAAATAACTCGCCTCGATATGAGTATAACCTGGGGATGCTTCTCCTCTTTTTCGAGATGGCAGCAGGCACTTTAGTGGGTACGATGATGCAGATCAGCCTTCGACCAGCCTGAGGTTGAGGCCTACAAACAAAAAGATGAATCAGCTCTTAAACAAACCGGTATAACCCGATTCTCCGGGGACTTCCCCAATAGAGCAAAAGCTATATTAGAACTGAACACTTCTCACTACCAAAGAGAATGCAATGAAGTATAATAGTAAACAACAAGAGATACCAATGCCCGAGTATGGGCGTAACATCCAAAAATATGGTGAATCACTGTCTCACGCTCGAGCCGAGCTGGAGCGCCAGTGGTGCCGAGTCGATCATCCGCATAATGGCGAAACTCGCTCCGGATCATCGTCTGGCTCAAGATGGCGAAAAAGCGCTTTGGGATCACCTGGCCATCATGTCTGGCTTCCAGCTGGATATAGACTATCCCTACAGGTAGTCTCACCTCTCTTTATTCCAAAGCACGAGACAATCCCCTACCCCCGATAACGATATTATCTACCGTCACTATGGTCACATCATGACGGGGCTTAATCCAAAAGCAATAGAGCTACCCGAGGGAGCCGAGAGTGCTCTTGCCATCAGTGATGCCAAGCAGATGAAGATCAATTACTTGGAGTGGAACAAGAAAACAGTAGACGACTACCAGATCTTCAAGGATCTTCGAGCTCTCAACGGGAACCTCATGTGTACAGCGAGGCTCTCGCTATAACTTGACTTACCCGCATCCTCTACTCCCAAACAGACAAAACAGAAAAACAAAAAGCGCAAGTAAAAGGCCTTCCTCGGACCAAAAGCACGAATAAAGGATATGGCATCATTTGTAATAGAAGGTGGGTACAAACTTGGTAGTGTAGTTTGACCCCTCAAAGAACAAAAATGAAGCTCTGCAAGTAATTGCAGCCACCCTACTCACCGACCAAGAGTACGTATTAGCAACATACCCGACATATTGGATGTCAACAATCTGATCAACCTTATCCACAGTATGGGAGTAGAGGTGCATATGTTGGCTCCCGGCGAATATTCATTCGCGTGCGGCATCTATTGATTTTGGACTTCGTACGGAGCGAGCACTTCAAGCCAAGAGTCACGTGCCCTAGAGGATCCATCCTACTTGTTGGTCCTCTTGTTAGCCGATTCGGATTCGCCATATTCCCCAAACCGAGAACAAGATTGGTCGTAGAGCGTCTTGACACCCATTTTACGGGTATTGCAGCACTTTGAGGCACGATGCCTACAACGAAGAAAAGCGTGCTACGAGATCTATGGAGGCAACCTAAAGGGACCCTATATGCTCTCGACGAAGCCTCTGTAACGGGTACCGCCAACGTTATTATGACGGCTGTACTTGCAGGAGTGACTACGATTTTCAATGCAGCTTGCGAACCCTACTTGCAACAACTCTGCAAGATGCTCAACACCATGGGGAGCTAAGATCTCCGGTGTGGCTCAAATCTCCTCCACATGAGGGCGTAAGCTCCCTACGTGGGACCACACACAGACTCCTACCCGATATGATGGGGTAGGTAGCTTTTGTGAGTATGGCAGCTATGACCCATAGTGAGCTTACGCTTAAAGACGTAAACATCCCCAACCTCGGTATCATTCCCTCGGCATTCCGCCGTTTGGGGATCACGATGAAAGAGCGTGGCGACGATCTCTTTATGCCGACACGACGGCTACGAGATCGACACCTATATGGATGGCTCCATACTTACCATTGCCGATGCCCACTTGGCCCGGTCTAACACCAGACCTCTTGAGCGTCTTTTGGTAGTATACCCAAGCTCGTGGTAGCGTTCTTATCCACCAGAAGATGTTCGAGCCGCCTATTCTTTGTCGATAAACTCATCGATATGGGGGCACAGATCATCTTGTGCGACCCCCCGTGCTACGGTTGTGGGCTGGGCGGTAGAGTAGCTCTTCGCCCTGCTCAGATGGTTTCTCCCGATATACGTGCCGGTGGCCTTTTGTGATTGCCGCCATGAGCGCCGAAGGGGACAAGCCGAATAGATCGAATAGACCAAATAGACCGCGGATACGAACGGATCGATCTCCGTCTGAATAATCTAGGTGCCCACATCGGTCGCATGGGAGAATGACCGACACACCGGAACTTATCCTCGTAGGGCGGTTGGGGGCGTGCCCGCATGGCATCCATGGAAGATTAACCTCTACCCTTCCATTGATGAGGAGAGTATGTTTTCTCTTGCTGAGGATAAAGATCTTACATCTAGAGATAGATGGTCTCCCCGTCCCTTTTTAGTCGAAGATCTGCGAGGGAAAGCCGAGGTCTTCCTACTGGTCAGGATTTGAGAATTGGATAGCCGAGAGGAAGCTGAGCGATACGATGGCTGCTCTGTGTACGTACCCGCCGATTTGATGGGCGAAGATATCAGCCTCAACCCCACCACTTTATCGGTTATAGCGGCACGTGGATGCAAAACGAAGTGCCGGTAGGGAAGGTTATAGATATCGATGACAATACAGCCAATATACTCTTGATTGTGGAGAAAAGACTCCAATGAGGAGGTCATGATACCCATAGCGGACGAGCTGGTGCACTATATTGATGTTGAAAAACAGCTTATAAGTCTTACTATCCCCGACGGATTGATCTAATTTGAATATGAAGAAAAAGATAGCAATATTCGGCTCCACAGGCTCTATTGGCACACAAGCCCTTGACGTAATTAGGGAGGGCGCACCCGAAGATTTTGCTGTCTCCGTACTTACCGCGAATAGACAGGCGGAGCTACTTATCCAGCAAGCTCGGGAGTTTCTTCCCAGGCATGTAGTAATTGCAGACGAAAGCCTGCTGATCCTCAGGTGCGTGCGCTTCAAGATCTTCCCATCTCTGTACACACAGGCAAAGAGGCCCTCTACGGTCCTTCTTTCCCCGAAACCGATATCGTACTCCATGGCTCGGGTGGGATACTCGGTCTCCTTCCACTTGTTACGCCATTGATGCGGGTAAAACTATTGCCCTAGCCAATAAAAGAAACAATGGTGGTGGCGGTGCCATTATTACAAAGCTCGAGGCTAAAGGGGAAATATCTTCTCCCATGAGCTCTGCGCACTCCGCAATCTCAGTGTTTTGCTCGGAGAACGCAACCCGCTGGAGCAGATACTTCTTACCGCATCGGGCGGACCATTTCTTGCACGTTCCTACCGAGCGACTGAAACGACGTAACCCCAAAAAGATGCTCTAAAGCACCCCAATTGGGTATAGAGCCAAGGTGACAATAGACTCTGCCTCTCTCATGAATAAGGAGCTTTGAGATGATGGAGGCCTGTTGGTTTTCGATGTCCCTCCCTCAAAAATTGAGGTTCTCGTACACCCCAGGTATCATTCACTCGATGGTGCAATTTGAGGATGGAAGCGTAGCGCAACAGGCAGCCGATATGCGCTTGCCCGTAGCTTTTGCGTTGGGGAGAAAGAACTACGCTTGAACAATAGATTTCTAGGCTCGACTTCACCCAACTACAACTGACCTTTGAGCACCCCGACCTTGAGAGATTCCCCCAACCTCAGCTTGGCCTATCAGGCTATGGAAGCGGAAAAGCCTCCTGCGCTCTCAACGCTGCCAATGAAATAGCCGTAGAGGCCTTCCTCCACGAGCAAATAGGGATTTACTACGATACACGAGATCAATGCACCTATGTCCTGAGGGCATGTTCCTAACATTACGAGACTGACGTTTTCTTAACAGCTCTCATTGAGATAAATGAAAGAGTGTCATCAAAATGGCCTCACAGCTAGTCAAAGCAATATGCCGGAAGGAGCCACAGTTATGCTAAAGCGCGTTTTGTAAAATGTCTGTATGATCAAAATCGAACATCTTTCTTTCCAGTACAAAAAGGGAATCTCGTCCTTGACGATCTCTCTTAACCTCTCGAGGGATCTATCGTAGGGGCTCCTTGGATGCAATGGAGAAGGAAAAACAACGCTTCTCAAGCTGTGTGTGAGCAGATTGCTCCCTCTCGGGAAATCTTCTGGTCAATGGAAGACCCCTCTAAGAGAATGCGCAAAACTCTCGAGCAGGTGTACTACCTCCCGAAGAGATCATTGTGCCCAACCTTAAGGTAAAACCTACTTTTCATTGATCACCCCCTTCTATCCCAACTACTCAGCAGAGATTGCAGAGGAGGCAATGACGGAGTTTCGGTTGGATTGAGACAACGTTTGTCGATGCTATCTCGGGGACAAAGAAGGTAGCTATAGCCCTGCCCTCTATTACAGACTCCTCTTCTTCTGATGGATGAGCCGCCAGTAGTCTAGACACCCCTTCGAAGTCGGCTTTTAGGAAGTTGCTCACAAAGCATATATCAGAAGAGCAAGCCGTAATAATAAGTACACACCAGCTAAGAGACCTTGAGTCTCCTCGATAGCATAGTAATATTAGAGGGTGGGACCTCTTGGTAAAACACTCCATATATAAGCTATCGGATCTTCTCTTTCGGGATGAGTTACCGACGACAATAGAGGCAAGCCCTCTACGAAGAGTCATCCCTCTCGGGAGATATAGGAATATTTGAGCACCAGAGATGATATGGAAGAAGAGCTTTTCTCCACAGAACTTTTTCCTCAATGGGATCTCCGAGAGAAAAGAAAAATAGAGTGCCATACTACGAGCAAATAACCTAGATGTAACCCTACCCACTAGAAAATCACCTATGATAAAATAATAGCCTCGGACGCATACTACTTTTGCTTAAGGGAGATTGGAGTGATCAATCGTAGGCAGCACATACTCGTTGCCATCTTATTTATGATCGTAATCTGGTTTATCGAGCTTGTACCCCTTAGCCTTCTCCAGATCATTTACAAGTGGGAAAAAGCGATTTACTCCATAGATCCCTCCCTTTTTCACTTCGCTATAGCATATTCTTTACCCTATTTGCATTTCTCTCCTGGGTATCTAATACCCTTTATTATAGCCGTATTCCACACTATCTGGCGCCCTTATCTTCGCTAGAAGTATCTCCTTATACTATTTCAGGGGTTGTGATCTCTCCTATTAGCTACAGTTGTTGCACTTCTTTTCCTTATTCCCTATCTTCTCATCTTCTCTCCCAATCTATCATGGCCCTATCCCATTGTGCCATTCCTAGGCAGCTGTACCAGACCCCGCTAGATATTGGGCAGCATATACTCTTCGTATCTCTCGTATCAGTCCTTAGTTGAGGGGCTCTTTTCTTCCGGATACTTATACGAAATCAAGTGATAGCCACCTTGGCAGCCAGTGTAGGGTTTATCCTTATCTTCGTGACGTTGCTTCCCCTTCTCGTTGAGTTCTCCTTGAGAATTACATTACAGGAGATCTTTACGAAGATCTCGACTATATCATTGCCTCTGTTCTATTTTTATTCGTGGATATTGCCATGACTGTTGGGGGTATTATATCTTTAAGAAGAAGCAAATCCAATGAATCCGGTTCAACCACAATCTATATTCCTTCAGGTTATTGAAGAATCACAATGGGATACTCTCAGGCACCTATAAAAGTGGGGAACTCGTATTCCATCCGTACGTGATATGGCGGCTCGTCTGAGGTCAATCAGGCACCATTGTAGAGGCATACGACCGTTTGATTGCAGCCGGATTGATCGAATCCGTCCAGGGGTTGGCAACTACATAAAAGAGGGGCTATTGAGATTGTTGCGCAAGAACGTCAGAAGGGTTCTATAACGAGATTCTCCCTGCAGTGGCCAAGGGAGATGAAGCTTCTCAACATCCCCTACGATCAGTGTTCACGAAATCTCGCCACGATCTAGACGAACGATGATAACCAAGGGCGTCTAGGAACCATCTTAAGACCGTCTCTTCCTTAAAAGAAAAGGGTAGGATGCTCGAGGGGCATCCTACCTCTTTATATCTCTAGATCGTCTCTCGTACAAGAGGGGGTTAGGCGGTCTCTCTCTAGAACCAGGTGGATCCCTTCTAGATTAGTCTTCTTTGGCGCTTGCGATAGCCTCATTGAGGTGCTTGATCACATTTGGTTGATGGCAGGGTAATCCGCCAAGACCCTTGGTGAACTCCACAGTCAACCTTGAGCAGCGATCTGATTACGCCAGCTCTGTTCTTCTAGAGGAAGCTTCTTTACCATCCTCTTCGGTAGCAGTGCTAGACATATCGTTGTTGGCGTGGTCTCCGGCAATAGACATGAGGAGGGTGGAGTGGATCTTCTTGGTCTTGCATGTAGAGCTCTTGAGTTGATCAATTCGTGACCTACGAGCATAGCGGGACCGTCCCCAGTACCTACATATACATTATCATTGTTGTGGGTCTTCTTGGCATAAAGCCTTCATGGGCACTTTCGATCTTCTCATAAGAAGCATTGGCGCGGTCGTAGTCTGCAAGCAGGATTTTCGTGCCCCCATGACAACGGCTGTCCCCGCCTTGGTCAGGCTGCAAACGCATCTGCAAGATCTTTGCTACGCTTTTCGATATCTTCGTCCGAGGTAAGAAGGGGATTCCCTAGCACAGCCTTGTCACGATTCAGCTACTCCAGCGGGGAAGTTGTGGTGAGCTTTACATAACCATCGCGCAAAGAGAGTGAAATCTTCCCCAGGGATAACATGGAGACTGTACAGGCAGCACGGTCTTATAATCCTTCTGGAAGGAAAGATTTGAACCAGGGTCTGGAGTAATGAGTGTTCATTCTTAGCAGCTATGCCAACGATTGATACAAGTACGAGGGGTGAATGAGAAGAAGAGGCCATCAGGCATTGGGGGAATGCTTTCGAAATCCTGCAATCTAGCTTCTTGTATGTTGTGTGGGGATCGTCGAAAGTAAGAACCAAATGTTGCGAAACAAAACAGCGGCTGTGTCGATGCTTCTTCTCATACTTTACGACGTCCTCTTCGATCTTTTGTTTGAGATCCTGCTGCACGAAGCCATAAGGAGTGTAGTAGTAGCTGTATTTGCTATAGCCAAAAGCCTTTCAGAATCTGCATTTCGATACTAATTAGATTGTTTAGTACTTCTTATCTGTTGCCCTGTGTTTTCTGAGATTTCTTTTCCGTTTGATAGCCCAAACTGAGAGAACCAGGGTACGACAAGGAGTTTGGTATTACGAAAGTTGTACCCATAAGGATGCCTCACGACATCGTTGAACCCAGGTTGTCTATACCCAAAAGCAGCTTCCAGTGATGCCACACCGGAAGAGCAATAGAGCGACTCGATCGAGACGAGCTTCCAAAGGAAGAAGCCTGGGGCATTGCCATGCACTCGCTATAATAGCGCTCGGTCTTGCCCTTGCCATGAGATCCCGACTCCCTAGAGTACTTGCCCCACGTATGCACTTGGCAAAGAGATTGGCGTGGTGGTGCCGTGCCATCGATACTGCGCACTTCTATGAGTGGGACTCATGCGCCTACTTACGCCTACTCTTCGTCTACCAGTGGGCTCGAGCGCGGTATAACTATAGCCTGCGCAAAAAGCTTAAATCCGTGGGAGGTGCTCCCGAGAATTCGAAGTGCGACGAGCGCCTGCCACTGTGTATATATTGCATGGCTCCATCGTGTAGTCACGTTCCCTCATCCCTACCAGCACTTGCACCGGGAGGAATGGGTGCGCGCGAGAACGAGGCGTCACCTCATGGTTTTATTGATAGAGAGAGTGAAACGAAAATTGCCAGACCCTCGTGCCGATACTCCGCACTTACCGAGCCATACTGAGAGCGTTGCGGCTAGAGTTGTTTCATTCCCAATATAGAGCCACCTTGCACTCATGATGGGGCGTTCGTAGAAAGTAGTGTAGCTCTTTGATCGTGGGCGATCGCGAGATCACGAACTAAGTCGCCCTCCATCTCCAATCTCACTTTTTGGCAGAAGAGGAAGCCTTGGAATTGCAGGTGCCAACCAGTGCCTCATGGTGCACCACTCCGCGCCCTGCTGTTAGATTTGGTTTGGGAGAATATTCCACTCATCTTGAGGCATAAGAAGAGGTGTATAGTTTAGCCTCGCGCGCCTTGACCATACCTTGGGGCATATGAAATCGTCAAGACGATACTCTACCTGCCGAGAAAAGATGCTTCTCGATTGAACGCGGGATAATGGCTTTTAGCGCAGCATTGAGATTGCCATGATCGCTCTCCAAGGAAGAAGATCGGGACTATGAACAATATGCTTGGGTACCCGCACATCTTTCCCTCAATAGCTGATGCTCAAATCTTTTACGTCGATGTAATTATTGTGGTAATCGTAGAAGTAACGGTGGCGACTATGGTCTGCAAGGAAAGCGGTGAGAACTCTCCCTCTTGTTTATACACTGCCGAAGCCCCTAAAGAGAAGTCTCGCGGTAACGGAGGTCATAGAGCGAAAGCAGGGTAACCCCCGCTCATGATAGATAGTGCAGGTAGTACATCCCCTCTGCGGAGAAGCTCCAATGAGGAGGGGTGAGGCGAAAAAAGCCCTGACTTATGCGGTTGTTATCGGATGCGCTCTCTGTCTTTGTGGTGGGTTCTCATAGGTTTATAACGATAGTACTCTTGAGTCGAATTTTTGCCAACCATCGCTGCGTGCTCCCCAGTACTTTGTATGCAGATACAGTTGCCTAGTTGCAGCACTGAGCGGTTATGTTGGAACAATTGCCCACCGCCGCACACGAGGTTCGTGTTATCGAGCTCAGGGATCTGTTTAGTTTTCCATCTTGTTATCACTTGATTACGCCTGCAATGGCGTCTGATCCGTAAGAGAGAAGAGGCTCGCACAATTTTCGATGCGTTCTATATCAGAGGGTCGATGAGAGAGAGTCGTTTTGCCCCCAAAGGTCACCGTGCAATCTCCGTCCATTAGAAGAATAAGAATATAGAATTATTGAGCCCTCACGGTGATACGCCCTCCCATATCGCTAGAGGAGATATCGAAGCCGGGGCTAAAGACCGTAAGAATATCGCTGATGCTGCGCCACGAGTAGTGCGCAACATGCTACAGTGATCACTTCGGTTTTGTACAGGGGCGTCTTTGAGATAGTGGCAGTACCGGTCCCCGTCACTACCACTTCTCCCAACTGTTGTGAAGAAGGTGAATAAAGGTATCAGTCTGTGCCTTTGCCAGTAGGGGCAGAAAGGCAAATACAAAGGGCAAGAAACAATCGATTTCTCATCTCCTATAGTTTCGCGTTCTCGGATAATCTGTTATTTCGTGCTACAAAGGTGCTAATAATATCAAAACGAGTTGCCTCAGTTTATTCAAGGTAATCGAGGGCAGTCTGAAAAACAATGGTGCTTAATACCTAAAGAAGCAGACGATGCCGTAGAGAGAACCTACAACAATGAGCCTTTTCTCCGGATTATAGAGCAATACCACCAGCATAACTGAGCTTACCCTTCTGAGCAAAAGAACTCACCTTCTTGAGCGTCTTGAGATCCCAGATCTCTACCGAGCGACCATTGACCGTTCACAGAGGATAGCCATCCTCCATGAATTTGAGGTTTCATAATTGATATTATTCGTATAAAACTGACCTTGAAGCCTAGCCTCCTCTCCTCGAGCTGGGTAGTCAGCATTCTTATACAACCGGTTATAGTTAAGACACCTCCTGCAGGATCCACTGTTCATCGGGGAGAATCAGTGCTAGGGTCTATGCGGCAATTATCATCCTCCGAGAAATACACCTTTTTGGGTTGTGTGGTCCCTGAGTCAATCTGTGAGCGTATGGTTACGACACATCAAGATCTGCAAGGTGATTTTCGGTGAAACGATAGAAGCGGAAGGGTCTTACACTAGAGCCTTTGCTCACCATATGTAGGTGCTCGAAGTCTCTGTTGTACGATCAGTAGTAGTCAGCATCCACCTCATCGGAATAAAAATCACAGTGCTGTCTAGCGGATTGTCAGGCCGCCTTTAGGAACTCTCCCTCTAGCACTAGGAGATCTCTCCACTTCGGATGTCCATCTCCTTGATCCCATAGGGATCTACAAACAGGAGCCTATTTTCGTTCTCTCAGCATATATCACGACAATCAATCTTGTATTCGGCAATTTGGGTAAACTTAGAAGTCTCCCCAAAGGACGAGCTTCTTGACCTTACGCTGCGTGCATAATCCTCTCCAAAAGTGAGGTGGCAGCCACACTACCCGACTTATTTAAAACAACGAGGATCCACATCCCCTCGGACTTGTGATGCTTGAGGAGTTGTGGTTTGGCACTTTCGAGCCTTTTGCCTCCTGACGAGTAGCTCCCTTTTTCTTTTGAGCCTCGGCTGGGATGGAGCCGAAGGCTAGGCATAAGGTTGTGCTCGTGAGAACGAGCAATCCATCGTGCGATACTTTCTTTCTTTGTCATAGCATTTTACATTCAAGAATCATGGCATGAAGCGAGGGGCGAAAGTAGCTGGTGTTCTCCATGGCTTTACCTCACATTCTCGAGGCAAAGATAGCTGATTCTCCCGGTAGTTGCACCCTATCTCCCGAAGTCTATTGAAAAGCCCAAATAATTATATGCCTTTGTTTCCCCAAAGAGATAGCTATCCTAGCGTGGATAGTGCACATGAGTCATTTTAGAGACACTTCTCACAAAACACCAACAAACCTACAGTGAATTCCTTTGAAACGAAGTTTTGCAAACAACGGACAATAAAAAGCTATACCCGCACAAAGAGAGTCTGTAAGACTACTAAGAGGGACTAACACCCCCTCCTATGCGCTATTTTCCCTTTGCGATCGGCTAAATAGATCGAATATGGGGGAAGGTGTGACCTTTTTCTTCATTTCCTATCATTGGAAGTCCCAACTCTCACCTACCATCGAAAACCTGCAAAAGCCCTCCTCTCCGATGGGTCTTTATTCGCAACGAACTTATCACCAACAAAAAGTGTCTGCATGCGCAGACAAAATTGGTGTTATAATATTTACAGATGATTACTCTTTTTCTTCCTGTTGTCTTTGCTTGCCGACCTTTGGCGTCGTCAAAGCTCAGAACGTTCAAAAATGGCGTGCTTGTAAGCTGGCCAATGGCATCAGGAGACATCAAAATGCCCGATGAGGTAGTAAGTACCCTAACTGTTTCTACCAAAGTGGTGGTGATTGGGGCGATGACGATTGGGAATCTGCCGGTATGCACAGTGGCCTACGTTCTTCGAATGACGAAATTACCTCTATCGACTTCAACAACGTAAAAAGATTGGCAAAGCTTTTAAGGAATGCAAGGGTATTAAGTCCATGAAGATGCCCCGAGTAGGAAATCGGCGAGGCTGCTTTTGCCTCTTGCGACAACGCGAGCTTCACCACCCTTGAGCTCCCGGCAATCAAGATCTTGGGGAAAAATGCCTTCTTCAACTGCACCTCTCCTGCAAAGTGATCCTGGGAGGAGCCCTAGAGAAGATCGAAAAGAATCCTTTCAACAACAACCCCAACATTACCGAGTTCTCCATCACCAACCCTCAAGCCGGGTTTATGGTTTCGGATGGGGTTGTACTTTCGAACAAAACAAAAAGCCGTAATTCTACTCCCCACTTTTGCTAAGGTTTACCTCCCCAACGAAACTACAAGCATAGCCGATGGCGCAGGTCAGAACCTAAAGACGCTCAGTACAATCATCGGTAAATCTGTAGCAAAAATGTAGGCGACAATTGCTTCCTATCGGCAGATGCATTGGAAAGCATCGACCTAACGCTCGAGACTGCAGGCTTCTTGGCGTTCAGCCGAGTGCCGGTATCAAGCTTGTAGACATCCACCTGAAAGTGCCGGTTTGTTGCTTTTGGCGACAACAACATGAGTGGTCTAGCGACAACGCCTCCATGACTATCTATGTAGCGAACGAAACGGTAGGACATCCCTTGAGAAGTATTATAAGAGAGCTAAGATCTGGTAGAGACTCCCGATTTCAGAACTAAAGCATCGGTAACCTTCAAAGTGGATCGCAGAAGCCGGATTTATAGAAGCATGGGTCTTGGGCCCTGTGACCGTAGAGAACGGAGACGAGGTAGCCGAGGCAGTACGCTCAGATGGAATGCCGTTACAACTCGTTGAATACAGTTTTCGCACTGGACCGTAAACGGTCAGAAAGATGGAAACGCATCCCCGGCCCCCAAAAGATGCCGGGATACCCTCTGTAAATGAAGCGCTCAACATCGTTGCGCATTGCAACAAACTCCCGAGAACCGTATATTCTTCAAGTCTGCCAGCGTTTGCCGGTGGTACAGTAACCGCCGTGTGGACGGAAAGAATTTAAGAGCAGTGATCTCATGCCCACAGGTAAGAGCGTAACGTTCGGCTACTCCCATCAAGGGATACAAGGTGACAGATTGGCTCTTTGAGGATAGCGAAGAGTAAGTATGTGAAAGAGAGTCTCTCAAAAGGTCCAAACAACGGTTGTAACTCCACAGAGTCGATCGACTTCCTCGTTCGTTTCAGCGCAACGAAGGCTCTGTAGTTATCAATACAAAGAGATGAGCGGCAATGGTTCACTCTCGGCTCGCACCTCGGAAGGTACCCCCGTCGCTGCATGGCGAAGCTATTACAAGTGGCCAAGATATTATCTTCACAGCAGCTCCAATGCGGGCTACAAGGTAGGAGCTTGGATCATGTAACGATGAGGAGCAAACCGAAACGAAATAACGAACTTCGCATCAACAAGTAACTATGCGACCTCAATGTACACTTGGTTTTGCTACGAGGAAGGGCACACCATGGTGGCGACAACGCCCCGTAATCGAAGAGCAATACACTCGTTAAGTGGGATGCCGTGGGCGATATAGTGGTACCCAACAATGTTAAGCACATTGCAGACTATGCCTTTATGGGCTCTAAGCTAACCAGTCAGACCATCTCTGCTCAAGTAGAAACTATCAGAGTACTTCCTTTATGTACTGCGGACAGTTGAAGAAAGTTGAAGTAGATGCTGCAACCCACACTTCAAGTCTGTAGACAACGCTGTCTACTCAAGGGATGGTAAGGAACTGGTACAAGTAGCTACCGTTTACCCCCAAAAGAGGTATTCACACTCCCCACTTCTGTGAGAAAAGGTGCGCACGGGTGCATTTACCTTTGCTATGAGCATCAAGAAGATTGAGGGCGTAACGACTTCTTCGAAACCGTGGATGGTATGCTCATCCGCAAGGCAGACCGTGCCTTGATACTTCCCTCATTTGTACAACAAAGACGGCAACGGCGGAAAGCCTATCGAGCTCCTAGTGACATTAAGAAGGTCGAAAGATATGCCTTCGCCTTCAGCTTTTTGTTCCTCAAGAGCTCGTACTCAGAGGTCTCGAAGTGCTAGAAGACTATGCGTTCAATGGCGCGGCTAACATCGATTGAGCTCGAGATACGATCACTGCAAGGCCCTCAAGAGCGTTGGCAACTTCTGCTTGAGTTGTTTCCGATTGGCAAGAGTTTCGACTGAGCCTCCCCCAGAGGGCGTAACCTTCAGTGGAGAGCACAAGCACTGCAAGTACTGCCATTGCCTCGCTCAGCGCATTCCTATGAATGTACAGATTGGGGCTAATGCATTCAGAGGCTGCCAGTCTAATGCCAACGTGTTCTCATACAATACAGTACCTCCCGTACTCGACGACTTGAAAAGCACTACTCTACGATATCGTAAGAAATCGAGCAAGCAACTCTCCACGTACCCTTCGGCACTAAGGCTTGCATACAGCCAAAGCTCCGGGATGGAAGATATTTACCAATACAATATCGTGAGAGACCTCCTCTCCAGTAGATGAGGGTGGCTCTCGACAGCGATAGACAGAGCCAGGCGAGACGCTTCAAGCCTCTCGGGCTCAATAGCGCTCACGTGCTTGTTTACGACCTCGAAGGTAAGATGCTTGTGACTAGCGCTCATGAAGCGAGTCTCCCTCAGCCTTGGCCGTGGACACTACATCGTGAGTGAGTGAAGCCAAGAGGGCAAGCAGCCATCGTGAGAAAATCGCTCTTTAATGAAGCCTCTCCTCCCGCTTTGAGGTGGGTAACTCCGAGGGCAGAGCAGATGTAATAGGTCGGTATATTTCTCCAGTGGCGGGATGGCAAAGCCGACTCTTTCGATAGAACCTTTTTCGTGGGTGGAATATATTTGGGTTTCTGCCTAATTTCTCTACTTTAGGGTGAGAAAATATCTCGAGGCAGTGTGGGGGTGAGGTTTCCTGGCTGAGGAGTAGAAAACTGGGCAGCGATTTTCTGCTTGCTCTTTTCTTCTTAGACTAAAGAAGGTTGCACCCCCTAGGAGGCTACGTCGCGTGCCTTCTACTCGCGGCATTGCAGGCTCAGTCACCTCCTTGTTGCGCGGATGGTGCCGGAGGATCTCTCTCGCAGGGTTTGGCTATCGATGTGCGTGTAAATCTCGGTGGTGCTTATATCCTCATGCAGCATTTGCGCGGATAAGCTTGCAGATTAGCCCCTCCATCGAGTAGATGCGTGGCAAAGCTATGGCTGAAGTGTGCGGGCTCACCGTCTTGAGTGATCCCTGCCGCCTCAGACAACGCTTTTGATAAGGTCGAAGACGCTAGTGCGTGCAATGTGCCTTACCAAGCGAGAGAGAAATATAATCCTCCTGCCCCGCCTTGGGTACGGGTCTGTAGTGAGGCGCGGTATTGACAAAGAGGCATCAAAGAGCCACCGGACTAATGGGTACGAGACGCTCTTTTGCTTGCCCGCAACGACTGTGCGGAATGCCTCCTCCGGATGCACATCCTTAACTTGAGATGGCACCGGCTCACTCACACATAAGCCACAACTATACTGGGTACCTACAACGAGTGGCTCTGTGCGGGAGCATCTGGTTTTGCTGAATAGCTGTGGCTTCTGGGATTACGGTCGATCTCCTCCACAGGAAGGCGCGGTAGGTAGGTGCAAATCAACGGGAGACTCAGAGGCAACTCTGTCGGATCTAGATGCTTTGCAGTCAACATAAGAGAAAGCGGTAAAGCTCTTTACGCCGGCAGTAATGCGCGCAATAGAGCGACGAGCCGCTGTGCCTAATCGTAGAGCAGGGCAGCAAAGGTTTCGAGATGCTCGCCTACTCTACTTTATCTAGGGGTAGAGGCGCAATCCTCGGCATGGGCAATAAGCAGCTTGCAAATCCATCGAGATGAGGCACTGATGCTATTGGGGCTTAATGCCTTATATCGCTCAATTGCAGTGTCGCATAAAAGCTGCGGACAAAGCCTTTGATTCTCCGTAATTCATCGGTTTGCACGAAAATTCGAAAGGACCCCAGAGAGCCTTCACCTCTCAGGCAATGCACTACCTTTGCTTAGCCACGGAGATAAGACCACTATACCTATGCAGCAGCGTTACACATTATACTGAGACGGCCCCAGCACTCGATCGCCTGGGACGGCGAGAACCCTCTATCTATGGAGTAGTATCGAGGCAGAAATGATGGAGGACTGCGGCGAGATTTCCCCAACATTACCATAGAGTACCACCAAAGCAACCACGAAGGAGTGCTGATTGACCTGCTCAACAGTTCGACGACGAAAGAAGGTATCGGGCATTATCTTCAATGCCGGGCCCTACCCACCTCTCTAGCCCTTGCAGGATGCCATACACGTAGTCTATCCACTCCCGTAATGAGAGGTACACCTCAGCAATACACCGCAGCGAGAGAAGAGTACCGGCACACACTTCCGTACATCGCGCGCCCGTAGTGCACTGACACCATTACCGGCTTTTGGCGTTCCTTGGTTATCGCTTAGCTACTCCCTTTTCTTGAGGGATAAGGGAGGGCAACCCCACTATGTCACTACAAACAGACCTACTAAGAGGAATATCTAGAGCAACACTCTCCCAAGAACCCACCGAGCTACGCCGGTTGCGGCGCAGGCACACGTTCACCTTTGCAACCTAAGGATGCTCTCGCACCTGCAGAGAGACTGCTCAAGATGCTGGTTCCAGTTGGTCCAATCCCATGTGCTGGAGCTGGGTACCTACACCGCCTACCGCCTCCCTATGTAGCCGAAGCTACAAAACCCCTCTGCTCGGGTACACACCATTGAACTTGCACAACGACGAAATGGAAGACTTTGTCCATCGCTCACTGGCTCTCTCCCCTTTGGAGTTAGGTGGTAGTCCATAATGGAGATGCTCTAGAGGTAATGCAAGGCTACTCTCTCAGCCACATGACTTGGCGCACATCGATGCAGACAAAGGCACTACCCGAGCTACTACCAGCTACTTGTCCCTGCACTTACCCTCTCAAGCCACTGATCCTTGCAGACAATATTACGCTGTGGGACGGCACAGGTACTCCAATCCCCTCTAGCAGGGATGCTCAGACGCGAGGGATGCTCAGCTTCAACGACCTCGTGACCAGCGACCCCGTGTGTGGAAGTAGTCATGCTGCCTCTCCGTGATGGACTCACGCGCTCATCCTGGCAAGCGATAAAAGACTCCTAAACCCCTCGAAGATCCTCAGAGATGACACGCGTACCCACTACTAACCGGAGGGCGGCGGTCCGGCAAAGCCAATATATGCCGAGCAATTGGCACTGTCTCTCTCTCCAATCCATCTATGTAGCCACAGCTCGAGTCTTCGACGAAAAATTTCGCTTCAGCGTGCTGCCTTGCACCAAGCTCGCAGGGGTCCTCAGTGGACCAACATAGAGGAGGAGAAAGAAACTAGCTCGCCACAACTTCTCTCCGGCGCGTTGTATTGGTAGACTGCCTTACGTTTGTGGGCCACCAACTTTTCTTCTGACCTTGTACTCAATGGGTCTATCGAGCAAGCCCTACTTGCCCTACGCGAGCAGCTAGAGCTCTATATGCCGAGAGGATGTTACCTATATCTTTGTCACCAGCGAACTCGGGCTGGGCGGCGTCTCAATGCCACGCAGCGCTGGATTTACAGACCTACAGGGGGCCTCGAAATCCAGATCGTTTGCACACCAAAGCCGACGAGGTCACTCTGATGGTATCCGGCATCCTATACGCGTTAAATAATCTCTACTCTAGGAATGAGACAATACAATATCTATGAGCCCGTGAGCTGGTTGCTATTCGAGAAAAGATTAGACCACCTATCCAAGGCGTAAACGATCGCTTTAGGCTATGTAGAGACTCTGGCAGAACGCATTGCCCTAATGCGGGTGCCCTCTCTCCCACCTAGAGCATCCCTACACATCCTCTTCTCCGGCAGATCATGGCATTGTAGCAGACGGAGTTAGCTTGGCGCCTCAGATCATTACCTACCAAGCAGAACGCTAAACTTTGCCCGAGGCGGTGCTTTGCGCCACTGTTTTTCGCCACGACTATACGGCTTCGACCTCACCATTGTAGATGCCGGTATAATGAGGAGATCTCTCCTAGAGCCCTCCATAATAAAGCGAAAATAGCCGAAGGCACCCGCAACTATCGCCTAGAACCGGCTATGACTCACGAGGCAAAGTGGAGCGTTGCCTATCCGTTGGGGAGGAGTTTGTGGCTGCTTTGCAAGCCAAGGGAGCTGTCAATGCTGCAAAGTGTGGCAGATGATTGGCGATACCTCCACACCTCGTCCCCTATGGATGCATTACCTTACGACTTCCTCTCAAAAGTGCGTGGGTGTGGGCTCCGGATTATCTCGCAAGGGTGGGACACCACAAACTTGAGGTACTATCGGCTGCTATTCTCCGATTTACAGGCACCCCAACAGAGCATCTCATGCAAGAATTCGGAGGATTTGAGCACCGTGATGGCTGTGGGTGCCATGCTTTGCACGCAGCAGCAAGAGCGGCGGATGGTGGTGCTCATAGATGGTTTTGTGATGAGCGCTGTAGCCCTTGTGGCATCGCGCATCAACCCCAACTTCCTGGGTGCCTATGACTGTCTTTGGGCATAAGAGCAAAGGCGGACACGCTCCGGATGCTACCGCAATGGGTGCAACGCCCCTCACTCGACCTCGAGCATGCACCTAGGAGAGGGGAGTGGGAGCCATGATGGCTTACCCCCATTGTACAGGGAGCTGGCAGCCATGCTTGCAAATGCGTTTGCCTTTTAGCTCACAGATGGCATTATCCAAATACTTCAAGTAAGAGACTACACCATGCGCCCTAAAGCCCTTGACGAGCTATTTGTTGCTGCCGTATGTTTCTGCACGCATACCGCTCTACAAGAGTTCATCCCCGACATCCCGCGATAGCCTACCGCAACGTGGTAGCCTACTACTGGTCTATAGTGGGCATTCTAACGGGGAAGTATAGCCCCTAGAGCATGTGCTCAGGAGGGATTCTTTGGGGGCTGTTGAGTGCTCGTCAGCAGCAGTATTGTTTCGTCTCCCTGCTCACAGGGCACTGCACGAAGACGGATGGGCAGATTGCTGCGTGCTTTCAGCAGTTGCTCTCAGGAGAAGGCCGCACCATTATGAAGCACTCTCACATTGGCACTACGGGTATGGGAGCTAATCGGCTCCCTTCTCGCTCCTATCTCTCCCAGCCTCGTATTGTGCTGCAAAACCCGCCTCAGGCTGGGCGTTATGCCTGCAACTCATTGTTTGGCTAGACGTGAGCAGTAAAGCCCTCAGTTTCCCTACTACCACAACTCCCTACGCCCGAGAAGCACAAGCCAAAGGTGGGGTTTTCCTTCTCGATCCCTCTCGTAGCCGAGGTGTTTACTACGAGTTTACCCTGCACTTTGCTTCGTATCGGCTTACTACTCCTGAAAGACCTACTCTCTGGTGGGCCTACTCCATCGTCTTGGGGATAGCCAGGGTGACCTTCTTCGCTGCCCTACGTTGTCTAAAAGCATCCATCGAGGTGGAGAGCTATACGGGCGATGCTACGGAGGGATTTTCTCTCTTGGTGAGAGCTTGTATTTCCTATCTCTCCCTCATCACTACCTACACCATACTCTGTGAAGCTACTTTTGATTCGCCATACCTCTCGGTAGATGTAAAGCCGAGAGTTTGCTGAACCCAGGCAAGATGTGCTACGAAGAGCTGGTTTCTGCGAAGAGGCAGCTCCGGGTGAAAACACGAGGCTTTTCGGGATACAAGATGAGATCAGGCTTTTTACAAGTCCACTCAGTCGCTGTAAACGGCTTGCGGAGTATTGTGGATTCCCCATGCGGTAGCGGATAGTCGGCTCATCGAGCGGAACTTCGGGGCTTGGGAGGGATTGGAATATGACGTATTGACGATCCCAATTACAGATTTGGTATGCCGACTTTGTGCACACAAAGGCAACGGAGGCGAGCTTTATGGATGTGGTAGCTCGTGCCGAGAGTTCTTAGAAGAGCTAAAAGAGACAATACCACCACATCATACCCTGGCTTTATTCACCCATGAGGCGTAATAACGGCGCTGCGATTCCTAGTTGAGCATTGTTCCTAGACCATATATATTCGACCTGCAAGTGCCCTACGGCACAGTGTACCCTCTAGAGGTATAGACTCCCTACGATCAAGGCCGCAGCATAAGAATTGCGAGAAAAACCAAAAAGAGGATATGCCCAATTGACACATCCTCTTATAGGGAGGAGGTGAAAATAGCCTCCCTATCTATCCATCTTTTACCTTCTATTTTTAGCACATAGGTAACTTTGAGCAAAGACAGAGATGGCTACAATCGACGTCCCCAAAATATCGGAAAGTATATCCTAGTCCTAACTTCCATTTTGTCGGCAATTTTAAAGTCTATTCCCGTAGAAGGGGCTATCATGTAAGAGGGCTTCAATAGACTTATAGTCACTGCACCGTAATCGGGAGGAAGAACATCGTGGTAATATCCATCAACCATGCCTACCCCCAGATTCATTTGCAGATAACAGTCTAGTAGCTGTTGACACGTAATTAAAAGCCCACACCTGTAGTTGTGAGTAGTCTCGACGACACATACCAATGTGAGCGAAAACCCACTCCGGGAAGCCCGTTAACATCAATCCGAACCACCATCTGTTCCCCATATAGAGTCGGTAGCCCAAAACACACGGTTGCTTAGATAGTACTTAGATTGGGCACCAAAACCAAAGCCCGTTTGGAAGGTGTGTTGTACGCGTTGCCGAATTTGAGTATAAGACTGAGGTTCCTCCATAGATACTCAATTCTAACTTCCTTTTCTGAGCAGACATGGGCAGAATTGCCATGACACAACAACAAGAGTGAGATAATCTTTTTCATTCTCTGTTTTCCTTTCCGATTTATTGTGAATTAAATACTTTTTCCTTTGCTACTCTTAGCCGGTGCAAATGTACTATAAAGCATAGAGGAGTTAAAATTCCTTATATTTCACTAAGTTCACCACAAAGGGAAACAAGAAGGTTTCGTGGATCTAAATCCGTAGCAACGGGGGTTATCTCTCCCTCAGTCCCCTCAAAGTAAATCTAGAGCTTATATAGAGAGAGAATTCCGTTAGAAGGCAGATGGGATATCCAGAGATTCATGAGCGAGAGACAAGAGGAAGTCTGCTACATCTTCATCACCATTGAGTGCCGGTAGCAACCAGTTCTTGACCTCCCAGGCTTAGGAACTCCTCTCATAGCATCCCACATGATATCCAGTACCGTCTCAAGGCAATCTATCGCAAAAGCCGGGACAGGCAATGGTAACACGTTGGAAGCCCTCGTCAACCCATCCCTTCATCTCCTCTTCTAAAAGGGACCTATCCAATGCACCCTATCTAGGGCGGACTGAAAGTGAGACCCTGCGCTCGGTCGTATGAGGGAGAATCGAAAACATTTGGGTGGCGGTCTCCAAGCACTGCTCTCGGTAGTTAAATCCCCGCTTCCTCCCCATACGCTGATGCTTTATAGGGGATACTAAGAAACACAACATAGAGATCACTAGGCGTATCCAGCGTATCGGCTGGCCGCCTGGGATGAGCTGGATGTAGTGAGGATGGCGAAAATAAGGCGGAGTAACACGCAGTATGACCCCCCTCACCCAAGAGACGCCGTAGATGCCGACAAAGCTGACGAGATGCCACAAATAGGTACTAAAGGTCTTGTGTGGAAGAAGCACCACAATCTCCGTATAATTTCCCTCTTGCTCTAAGGCGAGCTACCAAGTCCTCAGGGCGCTCCTCTCCGTGCTGCAGATAGCCAAAGACATCCCAATCTTGGGAGAGGCCCTGCATTGTCTCAACCAACGCATTCATATATTTACGGAGCGGCATCTCCCCATCGTAGAGCGACTCAAGAGCCGATACCGAGCCGTCCGAATGGCGGAGCCGACGCGGTATTATAATGCCATTAACGAGGATAGAACGGAAGGGCTGAGGGATGAGATTACGTATCTATCGCTCAGAAACTTAGAGAGGTACTCACGCACATCCTCCGAAGCAGAGGATTTTGTAACAATACACAAAACAATCGCTTTCATTTGATCCGCAAAGGTACTCTTTTCGGGTTATTTACAACGATGAAATAGGGCTCCTCTATTGATTTTTATCCAGAAACGAAAAGGGAGGCACAAATTTATCTTCAGCACCTCCCTCTATGATAATTGGGATAGGGTCTAGCGACTTGGGAAGTCGGCAGCCTCCCGCACCGCTTCGGAGCAACGTGTAAGATCATCATTGACAAACTGAGTATCGAACTGCCCTGCCAGGCTTATTTTCATACTCAGCCCGTGCCAGTCTATCGGCAATTACTTCGGGGTATCGGTACCTCGCTCTTCGAGCCGGTGGCGCAATTCGTCGATAGAAGCGGGTAGCAAAAAGATAGCGAGCACATCTTGACCATACTTCTTCTTCATCCAAGGCACCCTCTACGTCTATATCTAAGATCAGATTGCGCCCAAGACCACCGATGCGCTCTAGGTTCGCTTTTGAGCGTACCGTAGTAACGCCAGGATACACCTCTACGTACTCGATGAATCGCTCCTCCGTTATATACTCTTGGAATTGTTGGTCGAGAGGAAATAGTACTCCACTCCATCCTCTCTTCTCCACAGGGAGACGATTGCTGGCAGAGATGAAAAGGTCAGTTTGAGGTTAGGATCCTCTATGATGCGACCCTATCACAGAGCTTTTACCTGTGCCAGAGGGGAGCGGATAGAATAACGATGCGAGACATAATATTTTACAAAGCGTTTTGATACTTGTTCCTTGATTTGCTCAGTTCATCCTTCATGCGCACGACAATCTGCTGCATGGCGGCTTGTTGCTCTTCGAGCCTAAGGTATTGATCTCTCTACCGATCTCACGAGCAATAAAAGGCGAGCTTCTTACCTACCTCTGCGTGAAGCCTCCTTCATGGTCTCCATAAAAGTACTTCAGATGGTTGGCAAGTCTCTCTTTCTCTTCATCGTGTACAGGCTTCTCTATGTGTAGATCACTCCTGCTCAAACGACCATTGTCAATGGTGACGCCCTCTAAGTGAGCCAGCTCTTCTGTAAAACGAGTGCGAATATCCTCAGTCGTTGCGTCTCATAGGGGCCACCTCCTCTAGCAAGGCTCCGACATTGGCAATTTTCTCCTCAAATACACGCTCGAGCATCTCCCCTTCTTGTTTTGCCGGAAAGCCTCAAAGCTCGTAAGACCTCTCTATAAGGGGCCGAGAGCTCTGCTTGCTCTTGAGCGCAAAGCCTTGGTAGCCACTTCGGCAGACGTGGTCGCCCGCCACCCCAGAGCGAGGAGGATGCAGTTAGCAAATCTTGTGGTAGAGGGATGTTGTATTCCGAGGATATCTGAGCTAGCTCTCGGTAGTGATAGAGCGATCTTCTCCTTGTCAAAGAAAGAACTATTAGAGATATCCTCCGGAGGTCGGCTCTGTAATCGGAGTCAACGCTAATTTGTAAGTTCGACCTTTCCATGCTACTCGTTTACTTAGTTACACTACGTATCTCAGCTCTGTATCTCGAAAATAAATTGGGAATCCTAGAGGATAGCTCTAGTTGCTTATTATTTAGAATCGGATGTCACTGAGATCGCATTTCCGGCTATGGAACCTTCGGCTTTCCCAAAGCCTGTCATTGATAGAATCATATCTTATAGTCCTATTTTTCTTATGTATAAATGAGAATATAATGCTCTATAAAAGTATTAATCAAACAACTCAAAATCAGATCTCTGCACTACGATGAGAGAGGCCCCTCTTTGTCGTAGTACGAAATCTGACTTTTATTTTCTCATACCTAGGTGAGCTATCCTAAGCTGTCAGTGGTTAGAGATCGCGTCCGTGGCAGTTCTTAAACTTCTTACCACTACCACGGGGGCAAGGATCGTTGCGACCAATCTTCGGCTCTGCACGTACCGGCTCAGCCTTCGCGTTGCGAAGCCTGTCCGGCTCCTGCGGCAGCGGCACGTTATGCCTCACGTTGCTCTTCGATATCGTCTTTTCTGGTCCTATAGCGACTCATCATCCGTGGGGCGCTCAGGGTAGCTTGCTTCACTTCACCTTTTAAGGTTTAGGGGGCAGCTTCGGCCTCCTGAGGAGGAGCCACTTGGATGTGCACCGCATCAAGATAGCTAGAGGCTTTTGCGTTCATCAGAGTCTATCATTGTCTTGAATAGCTCGTAGCTCTCCAGCTTGTAGATGAGGAAAGGATCCTTGTTTTCTCGTAGCTTGCATTCTGTACTGAGTTACGGAGTTCGTCCATCTCACGCAAATGCTCTTTCCACGCTTCGTCTAGGGGTGTAGAGTGAGATACTCTTCTCAAGTTCCTTGACGATGCTCTTACCCTCTGAGACATCGGCTTCTTTGCAAGTTTGACAATATTGGCAGACACGACGCCCGTCTGTAATGGGAACTACTAATGCTCATATTGCGTTCCGTGCTCTTCTCGTACTTGATGAATAACGGGATAAGCAACAGAAGCAATGGTATCACAGCGACGCTTAAAGGTCTTGTATGCACTCATCGAAGACAATCTCTACAAGCTCACTCTCACGCTCTTTGCGGAATTGCTCTCGGTTAGCTCCACCTCAACGGCTAGCGTAGAGAACATCTCGGCGACGAAGCCTTCGTAGTCTTCTCCATCCTTGTATTTTGATACAAATCCTTCCGTTACATCGTGAGAGCATGTTGAGGACGTCCATCCCAATACGCTCACCCATAAGAGCATGGCGGCGGCGAGTATAGATCACCTCACGCTGAGGAGTTCATCACGTCGTCGTACTCAAGAAGACGCTTACGAATCCCGAAGTTATTTTCTTCTGACCTTCTTTTGTGCCTTCTCTACCGACTTAGAAAGCATATTGTTTTCGAGTACTTCACCCTCTTTGAAGCCCATACGATCCATCAAAGAAGCAATACGATCGCTCGCAAAAAGACGCATCAAATGGTCCTCAAAGAGATGTAGAAAACAGAGCTACCGGGGTCTCCTTGGCGACCGGAACGGCCCCTGCAACCGACGGTCCACACGGCGAGACTCATGACGCTCCGTACCAATAGTGTGCAAGACCACCCGCCTCTTTCACCTCGGGGTGAGCTTAATGTCGGTACCACGACCTGCCATGTTGGTAGCAATGGTAACAGTGCCTTTGCGCCCTGCTTGAGCCACGATGTCGGCTTCTCCTGCCGATGCAACTCCAGCATTGAGCACGTTGTGTTCGATCTTACGCAAAGAGGAGCATTCTGCTGACAATTCACTCAATCTCACAGAAGTAGTACCCACAAGCACCGGTCTCCCCTGCTCTCACGAGGCTTACAACTCTCTTCGATAACAGCGTTATACTTCTCACGAGCCGTCTTGTAGATGCGGTCGTTCATATCCTTGCGGAGGATAGGACGATTCGTAGGAATAACCACAACATCCAACTTGTATATGTCCCACAATTCTCCTGCTTTCTGTTTCGGCAGTACCGGTCATCCCCGATAGCTTGTGGTACATACGGAAGTAGTTCTAGCAACGTAATTGTGGCAAATGTTTGTGTGGCAGCTTCTACCTTTACACGCTCTTGGCTTCGATAGCTTGGTGGAGACCATCTGAGTAGAGACGCCCGTCCATGATACGACCCGTCTGCTCATCCACGATCATCACCTTATTGTCCATTACTACATACTGGTCATCTTTCTCAAAGAGTGTATGCCTTGAGTAGCTGGTTTACTGTGTGCACGCTCACTCTTGATGGAGTGAGTTGATCATAGCATCCCTACGAGCGGTACGATCTTCCGGAGAGAGCCCTAGATTATCGAGTTGAGCAAGCTCTGCCGCAATGTCGGGAGCACAAAAAGAACGTTGCGTCTCCTGTACCAGATGTTAGCAAATCAATCCCCAAATCGGTGAGCTCAATACTATTCATCTTTTTCACTCAATGACGAAATAGAGGGTCGGTTACCACATGCATTTGACGCATATTGTCTTGCATGTAAAACTCTTCTGTCTTGAGCATGGTTGCCTTTTACCCCGGGTTCGCTAAGGAACTTAATGAGAGCTTTGGACTTGGCAGCCCTTGAATGTACGGAAGAGCAGCAGGCTCCCTCCTCCTGTACCTTCTTATCGTCGCTGTGAATCTTCTGTTTTGCTTCGAGCAGAATCTGATTACAGAGCTTACGCTGAGCCTCTACCACTTTTTCGACATTGAGGAGGAACTCCTTCGAAAAGCTGATCTTCGCCCTTAGGCGTGGGGCCGGATATAATAAGAGGTGTACGAGCACTCGTCAATAGCACGGAGTCCACCTCATCGACGATAGCATAGTTGATGCTTCCTCTGTACAAGGTCGGAGGGGCTGTGGCCATCTGTCTCTCAAGTAGTCAAAGCCAAACTCATTGTTCGTACCAAAGGTAATATCGGCATTGTATGCTGCGCGTCTACCGTTGGAGTTGGGGATGTGTTTATCAATACAATCCACCGTAATACCGTGGAACATATGAGAGGTCCCATCCATTCGGAGTCACGCTTAGCGAGGTAGTCACTTCACCGTAACCACATGTACGCCATTGCCGGATAGGGCATTGAGGAATACGGGCAGAGTTGCAAGCGTCTTCCCTTCCCGGCTGCCATTTTCGGCACTTTCCTCATGGAGCACCACCCCACCAATAAGTTGCACGTCGTAGTGCACCATATCCCAGGTCATATCACTTTCACCGGCAACCCGGTGATTCTGATAAATCGCCTTATCGTCTTCGATGCGTACAAAGTCGAATTTGGTGGCAAACTCACGATCTCGCTCGGTAGCAGTAACCACAATCTCTGCATTTTCTGCGAATCGGCGAGCCGTATCCTTCACTACAGAAAAGGCCTCGGTAGCACCTCATCGAGGGATCTCTTCTGTTCTATCAAGGATTGTTTTTCTATCTTGTCTACCTTATTCCACACCTCTTCGCGAGCCCTCAAGATCCAACTCTTCTACATTGGCTTTGAGGGTCTCAATCTCGGTACGCCTCGGCAGCTGTATACTCGCGTATCTTCTGCTTTAGGCTCTCACTCTTAGCTCTCAGTTCATCGTTGCTGAGGGCTTGAATACTAGGATGATCTCCTTGATTTTGTAAGATAAGGTTGTACCTCACGGAGGTCTCTTTTGAGTTATTACCGAATAGCTTCGATAGTATATCATTGAACTCATATGATCAATCTGTATTATAGTCTATATCTTCTTTTTCTTCTTCTGAAAGGGGTAATCTTATTCAAGTAAAAGCCACTCTTCGAGAGGGGCGCCTTGAGCCATGAGGAGGTCTTATTCAGGTAGGATGTATGCGCCAGGTGGGGCAGTGCACCATCTCAATGGGTCGTGTTATGCGCTTTTGGCCTTCCTCCCGGATGGGCGACATAATCAGCCAACAAGGCAGGGGAGACAGGCAGTAGGAGGATATTAAGATACTCAACATTACCCTCCAAACATACGTTGTGGCATCGAGCCGAACTAATACATCAGCTCGGCCGGAAGAGGGATAGCCGCGGCATTCGCATGGAGAGTTATCTCCCGAGGTTTAGCTTCGCCCACCGCAAAGGCCTCTGCCACACCATCCATCTCTCGCCTAGGGCAGCTGCCGACGCAGTTGCAGCTCCCAATGGATAGGCCTTGCGCTCAATAAGGGTACGATTGAGATAAACGGCATTACTCGTTGTACGCTCTGACCCAATTCTCTTTGCCATAGAGAGGGCCGAGAGGTGAGATTGATCAAAGCCGTAGCTTTAGCTGAGAGTAGAGGCTTTTTAACAGAATTACTAGGAGGCGTTACCTTAGCGGCTCCCGCAATGCGAGTGCCGAGGTCACAAAAAGGCAATGCTCTGCACCAAAGCCTTCTCTGCCACCTGTAGTAGAGGCCGATGACAGCTTTATCCGCTCTGAGGTAAGCATCGAGCCTCGCACTATACCGGAGAGTAAGGCGTACCCGCATGCTTGGGAGCCAAGGGTAAGTAATGTTGAGGATGGTAGGTCGAAGACTCTTTTCTACAGGCTCTTGGGTAACGCTGTGTGCAAAGCGAGTAATTTCGTCCCCACGAGGAGAAGAGATATACTCACGATAAGCATGAGCACCTACAAAAGAATATCGAAATCTCCCTCAAGAGGTTGGGGAGATAGTGAGAAGACAAGAGAAGAGGCCCAGCGCAGAGCGTCCACACCTGCTTGGCGATTGTATTCCTAAGCGATTGGGCGGCTCTATTTACTTCTGTAAAAGCCTTGGGAAGAGCCGGATAGTAAGCCGATGAGGCCCACATGCCATTCGTCTCATCAGCCAAAAATGCTCCGGAAGCCCCCGTTGCAGCCAACGTAAGAGCCTCAGGAGCAGTAGCACTGATAGCATGAGACAGAGGGCCTTCCCCTGCGTCACGTCCCTAGTACATCCCCTACCGTGCAGTAAGATAAGCGCTCGGGAGAGAGACGGCTAGACGTATTGACACCTCGTTGAGAAGAGCGGAAGAGCTCCGTATAGTCGGTGCCCCATCCCAAATTATGCTCGCGCGGATAACAGCCGCTTACAAGAGTTGCAAGGGCACTTTGCGGCTCAGCGATGGGGAAGCCATAGTCGGCATTGGCATACAAAAGCCCTCAGAGAGTAGGCGCTTTAGCCCATCTTGCCCTAATAAAGGGTGCAAGTCTCGAGTAAACTGCTCTCGGCACCCTCTAAATGGATGCACAGCAAGAGGCGTGGAATATCACGAGCCTCTAGAGGTCGAATGCTGAGTGCAGAGAGTACAAACTCCAGCTGAAGTAACCGAGACCACCCTCCCCTTTATTCATTGCCGAGCTTTTTAGATTAGCTGTAACTATCAAACGAAGAGATATCACCACACTGCCCAAAGCCCATGCGACAGGAGCCAAATTGGGCGTCTGCCAACCTGCAAAATACAATCAGTAAGACATAAAGCAATTGCAGGCCTATATTGATAAGAGTGGTACCAGTAGCTCCAACGTGAGTAGAGGAGCAAAAAGTATAAGAGTGCCCCCCACAAAAAGGTGTAGAGGATGCAACGATAGGAGATTAAGGTTGGGCCATGTAAGGGGATGCAATGATAAGAAAGAAAGAAAAATAGCACTACTCCCACCAATCCCAAAACGGCAAAGTACCCGGCATAGAATATGCGACATCCCTTGCGACCCTTACGATCTATGGCACAAACAACAAGTACCCCTATTGAAGAAAAAGCCGCCAAAGCTCCCGGATGTGGTAGAATGGCGTAGGGGCAACCATCGAAGGCTCTGCCGTGCGTATATAAGAAGTCTCGAGAGTACGAGCTTGCGCTCCTCGCCTTGCTCATCCACAATACGAGTATAACGCATTATATCAAGCAAATAGAGAGGAAGAAAAACCTGCCCTCACCTCTACTTTTTCATCCGCAGGCATCCCTAAAGCCAAGTCGGTCCCCAGCTTGAGCCATGCCCACTTAGTGCTACAATGATCGAGTCATACTACGCCAAGTGACCCCAAGAGAAGGCTTGAGATCCTCGGGATACAACAAAGCGCCCTTGTATTGCTTTCTCTAAGATGGCAACAGGGCGCGTAGCGCACATTGTCGTAGACGACATTGTATCTATACTTAGCATTTTCGGGAAGAGCATTATCCATAAGGAGGGCCTCCACCCTTCTTGCTTCTTCCGGTTTTTAGATTCAACACCAACTCATATACATCGCACCCCTGCTCTGTGTAGCTGTGTACATAGTCCGCCGTGTATTGAGCTGCGAGCATGTAATCATCGGTACGCCCTGCAATAAATTTCGCTGTAAAGTTGGGGCATCGTGATCAAAAACCCCATAGTTGTATACCCGGTCTGCAAGCCCCACGCCCCTTGTATTCGGATGGCCGCATGACCATAGATCGTATAAATAGCCTCGTCTCTTGGCGGGACAATCAGCAGACTCACCGTAGGGGTGGGAATGCTATCCAGCGAAGGGCTAAATGGGTTGCGTATGTTCCTCCTCGACAGGCATTGCCTGCAGGGGAAGAACCGCCAAGAGGATAAGCCCACTCAGCAGACTACAGAATAGCCAACAACTCCAAATATTCTTATTCTGTCGCTTCATAGGCAAACAACGAGTGGTAGGAGAATTACCGAGCCAGCATCTCCCGATATTTCTTATCAATGAGTTCTCTATCTTTTGGCGTGGGCATAAAGCTGGGCTTTGACGCCATCTTTTCGACCAATTCACTTTCCTCTTTGCCCAACGTTTTTGGGATAAATACATCTCACATTGATGAGTAAATCCCCATGGCCATAGCCCCGAACACTGGGGAGGCCCTTGTCCCTGAGACGAAGGATTTTTCCCCGGCTGAGTGCCTGGCTCTATGCTCACTCGATGCCACTCCATCAATGGTAGGAACCTCGACCTTTCCCCCTGTATAGCTATATGCACGGGGATGAGAAGATTATATATAAGATCATTGCCACTTACGGATCAAATTGGGGTCTCTCAATCTCCGAGAATAGCACGATCAGATCCCCATTTTCCCCTCCATGAGGCGCTGCATTTCCCTTGCCTCGCAGAGTCATCTGCATCCCTTCGCTGGCTCGGCGGGTACATCAAAGGTTACAAGTTCTTCTCCATTTTTCGATGCCCTCGCACATGGCAATGAGCACAGGTTTCGTTATCACCTCTCCTGTACCGTGTGCAGATTTTGACACGTTGTTTGGGACTAGCATTGCCCCAAAGGGTACGGACTACACGTGAGGTCCGACCCGTTCCGTGACATACGGAGCAAGTGCTTTTCCCATCCGACTCTGTAGTACCCTTTCCGTGAGCAGGTGCGCTACAAGCCACCTTCTTCTTGACCTTGATCTTCTTAGTCACCCCTTGGCTATATCGCGCAGGGTCAGGCGAATATTGACCCTTATATCAGTACCCTGAGGTACTACAGGTCCGTCATTTCCGAAGCCGCCAAATCCGCCAAATCCGCCACCGAATACTATCTCCGAAGTGGCTGAATATATCTTCCATAGACATACCGCCACCGAGAACCCTCCATCTCCAGCGGCCCCATCGACCCCTGCATGACCAAAGCGATCGTAGCGTGCTCGCTTATCAGCATCGCTCAGTACGTCATAGGCTTCGGCTGCCTCTTTGAATTTCTCTTCGGCCTCCTTGTCTCCGGATTTTTATCAGGGTGGTACTTGATGGCCATCTTGCGATAAGCCTTTTTCAGTTCTTCTGCTGTGGCGTTTTGTCCACACCAAGCACCTCGTAATAATCTCTTTTTGTTGCCATATTATCTATAATCGCTCCGAGATACTACTTTACTCCCCTACTACCACATCCGCAAAGCGAAGTACCTTGCCATTGAGAGTATATCCTTTTTGGTGCAATCAATTACTATACCTTTTTGCTCTTCACTTGGAGCCGGCACCATGGCAATAGCTTGCTCCTTCCATCATCGAAGGGTTGCCCTATCGCCTTGATCTCCTCTACTCCATGCCGTGAAAGATAATCCGAAAAATTTACCACAAATAAGCTCTACGCCCTCCCGCAAAAGCAGAGACATCACTAGCCTCTCGAATATTCTTGAGAGCCAATTCGACGTCGTCGACAACGGGCAAGAGGTCAAGCAAGATACGCTCCCCCTCCATTCTGTATCAAGTCGGCTTTTTCCTTTATTGTGCGCTTGCGAAAGTTGTCATACTCGGCCACCAGACGAAGATACTTATCGTTGGCCACTGCCAACTCCTCCTTTATCTTGGAGAGCTCGTCTTGCGTCTCTTGCTCCACTTCGGGGGCATTCTGGGGACTGTTTCCTCTGTATGCTGAGACTTGGCAGCGTTCTGCTCAAGTTCTTTTTCAGTCTCTGCTTCATATCTTCATTCATCCATTGCAATGTATCTAATCTCGTCAAGGGAAATCATCCACTCGCCTTAAACTGCCGGTAGGGTCGTCCCCCGAGACAGAAATACAAAAACTGGGCCAGCACCTTAATAATAGGTGCATGTCCGACAATTCGGCTACAAAGATAGCGCATTCGCCTCATCCGTAACCGAGCAGGTGAGAAGAAGTCTCAAAAGAGGTTCACTCGCCTGAAGTTTGAGAATTTGCTGCCCAAGATTTTCCGAAAAACCAGCCTATATCCCTCAAAATCTCACCCTAGAAATATTTTATAGAGGGCCTGCAAAAAGAAAACAATAGGCCTGAAATTCCTCGAGAAACAACTCCCAGGAAAAGTGGCTGATTGGGTCATAAAGTTGTAACTTTGCACAGAATTGTTCTGTGAAAGACCGATGACACCTACTCCTAGGGGTCGATGCCGGGCATTAGAACAAAAGAGGAAGAAAAGACTCATGATAAAGATAACGCTACCCGATGGATCGCAACGCGAATGCCAAGAGGGTGTAACTCCGTATCAGATAGCAGAGGAGATCAGCTCTCGCCTCGCTCAAGACGTTTGGCAGCAGAGGTGGACGGAGATTGTTGACCTATCCACTCCTTTACGAAAGATGCAAACGTAAAAACCCTCAAGTGGGAAGACGAGGGCGTAAGCACGCCCATTGGCACACCTCCGCTCACCTTATGGCTGAGGCTATACAAGCCCATACCCTCACGCTCAGTTTGGGATAGGACCCGCCATTGAGAATGGGTTTACTACGATAGACACAGGCGATACCGTGCTCAAGAGAGTGATTTGACAAAGATCGAGGAGAAGATGCCTCGAGTTTGCCAAAGAGAAACAACTCTCTTGACTCCGCGCTCCATCAGCAAGCAAGAGGCTCAATCGCCTTTGCAAAACGAGGGGCAGACCTACAAAGTAGAGCTAATCAACGACCCAGAGGATGGTACCATTACCACTTACTCTCCAAGGTAGCTTTACCGACTTGTGCCGAGGCCCTCACCTCCCCAACACAGGGTACATTAAGGCTCAGAAACCGCTCAGCGTAGCTGGGGCATACTGGCTGGCGACGAAAAAGCGCAAGCAATTAACATCGTATCTATGGTATCACCTTCCCCAAAAAGAAGATGCTCGATGAGTACCCTGCCGTACTCAGAGGCCACGACCACCTGCAAAGATTGGCAAGAGCTGAGCTATTCGCTTTCTCCCAAAACCGTAGGTGCAGGGCTTCCCCTTTGGCTCCCCTCGTGGTACTCGACTTCGCCTCCGTCTCGAAGATTTTCTCGCAAAGATCCAAAAAGACTGGCTACCAACAGGTACGACGCCTTATCGGGAACATCGAACTTTATAAGACCTCCGGGCATTATGCCAAGTATGGGGCAGACTCATTCCGTCCCATCACGACCCCTCGGAGGGTGAGGAATTCATGCGTAAACCCATGAACTGCCCCCATCACTCGGAGATCTACTGCATCAAACCGCACTCTTACCGAGACCTTCCGGTACGCCTTGCCGAGTTTGGTACCGTATACCGCTACGAACAGAGTGGTGAGCTACATGGTCTCACCCGTGTACGTGGCTTTACCCAAGACGATGCGCGCACATCTTCTGTATGCCTGAGCAGGGTAAAAGACGAGTTCCTCAAGGTGATGGATATCATCATTCATCATATTTAAGGGCCCTCAAATTTTGAGAACTTCGAAGCTCAAATATCACTCCGCGACAAAAACAATCGCGAGAAATATATCGGGAGTGATGAGAATTGGACAGTGCCAAACAGGCTATTATGACCTGCCAAGAGAAGGGACTGCCTGCTGTAGCTGAGTATGGAGAGCCAGTTTCTACAGGGCCCAAAGCTCGACTTTATGGTCAAAGATGCCATTACCGTCGTTGGCACTGGGCACAATCCAAGTCGATTACAACTTGCCAGAGCGATTTGACCTCAGAATACACGGCGAAGACAATCAAAAGCATCGCCCCGTGATGATCCATAGAGCGCCTCGGCTCCATGGAGCGCTTCGTTGCTGTTCTTATCGAACACACTGCAGGCCGCTTCCCCTCTGGTTAACTCCAGATCAGGTTGTCGCGCTACCTATCGGTGAGAACTTCAACGAATACGCCTATAAAGTAAGAGACTTCCTGGCCGATCACGACATAAGCGCAACGGTAGACGACCGCAACGAGAAGATCGGTAGAAAGATACGAGATAACGAACTCAAGCGCATTCCTTACCTCCCTAATCGTGGGTGCACAAGAGTGCGAAAACGAAACCGTTTCTGCAGAAAGCAGGAGAAGGAGACCAAGGTTCCGTAAAATTAGCTACCTTTGCGGAGAAAATCTGCCAAGAGGTGGATGAGTGAATGACCGCTTAGCAGCGAGACTGCATGATAAACAGAGCCTTACACAAGACTCGAGCGTAGTACAAACTCATCAGATCACCCTCTGGAGATATAGAAGAAAGAAACAAGAATATTCAGAACCCCCAACCCCTTAAGAAAAGGATAGTGAACGACAACAAGAAGCATAGCAAGGCAAAACAATAGAGATCAGCATCGTATTAACGAAGCCATTACAGCACGCGAGGTTCGGTCTCACGGGCGATAATGTGAACAAGGTATCTATCCATACAAGAGGCTCTACGCATAGCAGGATCGTGCCGGTCTCGACCCTTGTAGAAATTACATGCGAGGCCAACCTCCTGCTCTGCCGGGGTGATTGATCTACAGAAGTTTATCTATCGAAAAGAAAAAAGCTCAAGGAGCAAAAGAGCATCCTGTGAAGGTCGTAATCATGAGATCCGCCTGGTCCCCAAACAGACGACTACGACTACAACTTTAAGCTCAAGGGCATGCTGCGTAGCTTTATCGGGGAAGGTCTCGAAGGTAAGGCTCATGCATTCTCCGTGGTCGCTCTATCCTCTTCAAAGACCAAGGGCAAGTGCCTACCCGCTTTGCTACCGACTTGGAAGATATAGCCACGGTGGAGCAGCACGTCGCTCGAAGAAACGAATGTTTATGATGCCTGCCCTAAAAACGAACGACACCCAAAGCAACAGCCCAAACCTCAAGTAGAGGCCCAAGCTGCAGAAACAGAAAGTAAGTAGCAAAGCGAGTGCTATTTCACCTCGGCCCCTTTTAAGAGGAGGGAGAAGATCAGAACAGAAGGGCATAGGCGTGCCCCATGGTTGTTAGGAAGTAGTACTGAAAGTTTCACGAATAAATTAGAAAAGAAAATGCCTAAACAAAAGACTGTATCGGAGTAAAGAACGCTTCGCGATCACCGGATCTGGGAAGATCAAGAGAAAACATGCTTTTAAGAGCCACATTCTCACGAAGAAGAGCAAGAAGCGTAAACGTAATCTTGCGTACACTGGCCTGGTGAAAAGGCCAATGTTGCTAGCGTAAGAGAGATGCTCGTTATGCGTTAATAGCAACTTCCTGTATCAATTAACCACATTCGATCTAGAAGTTTTTCAGAGAAAACAAAAGTTTCACCGAGGGCAAGCCCGATAAAGAGTTACGAGTAGCATTGACTACCGAGAGCCGCCGCCCATCAAAACGAATTATAGCCAAGATCAGTAAATCATGTAGCATCCGCGCAGCGCAAGAGAATACTTAAACTAACTCGCGGTTACTACAGGGGTGCTCGCCGCAATGTATGGACCGCCGCGCAACATTCGGGAGAAAGGGTCTCTACCTATGCTTACCGCGATCGTAAGAATAAAAACGCAACTTCCGCGCACTTTTGGATCCAACGCATCAACGCTGCGCCGTATGGAAGGGATGTCTTACTCCGTCTCACGGGAGCTCTTCACAGCAAGGGTATCGAGATCAATCGCAAGGTTCTAGCAGACCTGCATGGGAACAACCCTGCAGCTTAAAAGCATCGAGAGAAGGTAAAATAAACCCTACAACAGAGATTCTCTTCTCTGGTACGCTAGTACTCTACTCTTTAATAGCCATCGTAAAATGGCGCAATAGAGGGAGAGGAAACAGAGGAGTCTTTTAGGTTTTGAACATTACAAGAGGGCAATCACTCAAGGCATGAGTTGATTGCCCTTCTTTTGCTATCTATCCCCAACTCTGAGAGGATGACAGGTTGTCTTTTGGGCACAGTTTTTGTAATTTCTAATAATCAGATAGCCTCAGAGTATTTAGCTCAGAGACGACACTTCCATTGCAAGAGTCTCGAAGCAAATAATGAGAATGAAGTGCATTATGGACTACAATAATATAAAAGCAAACCAACCACCCCAGGGGGATGGATCCGACCGAGAAGGACAACGGTTCTTAGCGGCATTAGCCAAGAGGATTTTGAGAGTCTCTACTGGATAAAACAACGAGGGGCAAGCAATTCCTCTTCCAGGCCCATCGTCTGAGAGAGAGAAGCATAAAGACCCTCAACTCAAAGCCCTCTCTACCTTTGGTACACGACCCAACAAAAGCTTGCTCAGACGGGTAAGCTTTAGGACCCCATGATTGGGCGGGGAGGCTGAAGTGGAGCAGTCATCCAGATCCTATGCCGTCTCAAGAAAAGCAATCCGGTACTGATCGAGAGCTGGAGTGGGGCAAGAGCATATTGTAGAAGGGCTTAGCCCAACGCATTCACGACCGTGGAACTCTCATATCCTACACGACAAGCGCATCATCTCCCTAGATACAGCGCTTACTCGTTGCGGGCACTTCCTGTACAGAGGTCAGTTTGAGGAGCGATTAAAATCCATCGCAAAGGAGCTCAAAGAGCATCCGAGATCATCTTTATTCGGACGAGATCCCACACTCATAATAGGAGCCGGCTCCCACCCAAGGGAGTATGGATATGGCCATATACTCAAGCCGGGTACTCTCCGAGGAGAGATCCGCTGCATAGGCAACTATCCTCTTGCGGAGTATGCAAAAGCATTGAGAAAGATGGGGCACTGGAGAGACGATTCCAGAAGATTATTGTCAATCCCACCACCCCGAGGAGACCCCTCAACATCCTCAAAAACATCAAAGGATCTACGAAAAATACCACAGAGTACACTATACGGATGAGGGCTCTGGAGGTGCTGTAGAACTCACACTGATCGTTATATATCCGACACGATACTTCCCTGATGAGGCAATAGACGCAATAGACGAAGCCGGGGCTCGGATGCATGCCAACAATAGCGAACCCTCCGAAAAAGCAAAAAGAGCTGGAGGAGAGAAGCCAATACTATATGAACAAAGGTTCGCAGCCATCAAGGCCTCTAACTACGGAACTTGCGCGCCTCTTGGCGCGAGAAGGAGCGTGATATACTTGCCCGCATGGAGCAGCTCGCCTCCGAAGATGAGGAACTAGAATCGGTATCAGCCATCATCCCGACCACATCGCTCAGACCGTGGCGCTCATCACAGGCGTCCCTGCAGAGCGTATTGCCAAGGCAGAAACGGAACGACTAAAGGCGCTAAAGGACACCCTCAGCAGCATTGTTATCGGACAAGACGAGGCCATCGACAAGTATCACGAGCCATCCAACGAAATCGCTTTGGGGCTACGCAACGAAAAGCGTCCATCGGGAGTTTCTATTTTTAGGTTCTACCGGGATTGGGAAAACGTTCCCTTGCCGAAACTCGCAGAGCAATTGTTTGGGGATGAGGATGCTGTATCCGATTGGATATGAGCGAACATCCGAAAAAGTTTACCACTTCTCGTCTGAGTGGGCTGCCCCAGGATATGTGTATGAGGAGGAGGTCAACTCACTGAGAAGGTAAGACGGAAACCCTATTCCGTTGTCCTGCTCGACGACAGTAGAAGGCCCACCCCGAAGTATTCAACATGCTGCCCAAGTCCTAGACGAAGGGGGCCCTAACAGACAGCCTCGGACGTAAGGTGAGACTTCAAAAAATACCGTAATCATCATGACGGGGGAATGTGCGCCGCCGGGTCTCTGAGTTTGATCGGCATTGGGTTCCGTGCCGAGTCTGAGATGAGCAGCGAATCGGCTTCTGAGTACACACAAAACATCATTGATAAGGAACTCAAACGCACTTTTAGTCCGGAGTTCCTCAACCGACTTGATGCCGTAATTCACTTCTCTCACCTCAGCGAAGAGGCTCTCCTACATTGTCGAAAAACGAACTAGCCGAAATCTTGCAACAACGGTAGCACGGAGCAGTATTGCTTTGAGATCTCCATGGAGGCCAAGCGCTGGCTGGCACAAAGAGGGGTTTGATCCTCTCTATGGAGTGACGACTCTAAAGCGTCTCCTACAAAACCGAGATCGAAGATAGGTTCACAGACTTGATACTCGATGGAGCCATCTCACAAGGAGTTGCTGTGGAGTTCGTATTAGAGGATGGAGCTCTCAAGGCTAAGGTACCTCTAAGCTAAGAGCAGCTCGAGCCTGCGAGGGTGGCTCAATAATCTAGAAAAACAAACAATCGATCGTCAAAATAACATGGCAACAACAGGAAAAATTAGGTAACAAAGCGAGGAATATATTCCCATCATCAAAAAAGTTTCTCTACAGCGAACATGATATCTTTTTGAGAGGTGGTATCGAATGCCGTAGATGCCACTTCAAACTCACCACTGTGCACGTACCGACAATAGTGTGGGCGAGTGGGAGATCTCTCCGTGCGCGTCGATTTGATATAGGATGCCAAAACTATTACCATCACGGACAGGGGTAGGTATGACCCGAGACGAAACTGACCACATCAATCAGATTGCCTTAGTAGGGGCTGGGGAGTTTCTGAAGAAGTACGAAGGAGGAGGCCAGCCACCATCTCGGGGCACTCGGTCTAGGGGTTCTATTCGGCCTATGCGTACATACTGTAGAGATTGATACGCTTTTTCCCTATCGGCCCGGAGCAGAAGCTGTTCGTTGGTCTTGTGATGGATCTCCGAATATACTTTGACTCCTTCCAGTCGTACTGATCGCGGTACCACCATCACCTCCACGTAGACGAAGATAGCCTTGCCTTCCTCGAAAAGATAGAGCTCTACTCGATAAGTATTGCCGCTTCCTCCCATCCCCCATCCTGTTTGGCAAAAAGGAAGAATGGAAGGATGGCAAGATGGTTCCCACCGATGAGGATAATCAAATCAACTGATACTCAACCCTCTATGGGGTACGTACGCCCAATGACCTCAAAGAGGAGGATTACGATAGAATTTTACCGCTCTCTCTACCCCACTTCAGACGATCCTCTCTTTTGGATTCACCTCAATGTAGACTACCCATTCACCCTAAAGGGGAATTACTCTTTTCACTGATATTAAACCCAATGTAGAGCTACAAAGAGCATGAATAAGCTTTGTTCTGCAATCAGGTCCCTCGTTACCGACCATGTGAAAGACACTCGTACCCGAGTGGCTCATGCTACTCGAAGGGTAATAGACTCTCCTGATATTCCCTAAACGTAAGCCGTTCCTATTTGCAAAATGATGCCAATGCTCAAAAGATCGCACGGCACATCAGCAAAAGGTATCCGATAAGCTGGCAGAATTGTTCCAGAACGACCGGTAAAGATAGTGCCGGAATCGGTCATGGCTCCAA
>BNJT01000546.1_pt1 | contig 94497 bp, 91 predicted proteins | sample 8540491 | NCBI WGS metagenome assembly BNJT01 (sample SAMD00202455, study PRJDB9452) | human saliva metagenome | host: Homo sapiens | reverse complement strand
ATAAAATGTAAGCAATCTGAATTATTAAAATACTACGGACTGTAGTAAGCTTTGACAGTCTACAGTTTTTCCAAGAGCCTGGGACAATAGTCTCTCGTCTCCAAAAAAAGCAACGGATTCCATAATTGGAAATCTCTAGCTTTTTTGTGTTCGAGAACTATTTTGTCCCAGGCTCTTTTATTTTTAAAAACATTGTTTAAAGACGTATCTCCTCGCCTTTGTCATCATAAATCTTTAATTCGCCATTTTTCATTGCTTCAACCTCTTGGAGCATCATCTGAGTATACTTATCAGGGTGAACATCCATTTTTTTGTTAGTCCATGTAAGACAATTCTTTGAGGAACATTTTTTATGTTCTATGCTAGTGCTTAAACCATGATCATAATTCAATTTTTGAAGTTCAGTAAAAAAATATTTTTCTGAACATTCGGGGCATTGAAGAATATATACCTCTTCCGTTTTTTTGCCATGTTCTATTAATTTTCTATCAAATAGCATTTTGTTAAAATAGTAAACTAGACTTAAATATAAATTAATTACTTTTTGTGAAAGTTCCATGAATTTATCAAATTCACCTTTATCATAAATAGAACCATTCGTAGAAAAAGATTTTTATTATACGATCCATCACTATCGAACCTATAACTTTGATTATATTTAGAAAAAAATAGACTGATAGTGAGTCTCATAATTCCTCAATATGCTCATCGATTGAATTTCATCTTCGCCTAAAAATTTTTTTCAATTGCATCGAAGTATTCATTTGTTTGATACTTACTTTTTTTATTTTCTTGATAACTGTATTAAGACTCACTGATTTATATTTTTTTATCAGAATCTTTAACACCATTTATTGCTTGAGTAACAACTCCTTCTGAAAATATATTGGGTGCAATGTCCTTTCTGAGAGGATTTAATTCTAAATCATAAAAATTATTTAAAACTTGTGCATATAAGTCAAGAAATGAACCTAATAATCTGACTAGTGTATTTGCATAAAATGCCTGTTTATCTTCTGAAATACTAAATTCCATACAAAAAAATAACAATATAAAAATATCTGAAATTAAATAATTCTCTAGTATTATATCTTTTTCGATCAAATAAAGGAGGCAAATTAAAAATTAGAAATTTTTTTACTCTCTTCTAGATGTGTTTCTATTAGATATTTTTCTTTTTTTGTATGCTATTTTTATTTTGTATAAACTTATTATCTCTCGAATTATGTTATCGCGCTTCTTCAAAAGCCTTTTTCCTTTCTTCCATAAACTCAATCAACTCTTTTTTGAAAATTTCCTTTTCCTCATCAGTCAATCCTTTTGAGTTCATGCGAAAAAGTAACTCAATATTATCTAATTCATCCTCTGTATTATCTAAATTACCAACTAAGTAATCTACTGACACATTCAAAATCTGTGCGATTTTAACTAGATTTTCCTGTGTTGGTTTTTTGATTCCACGTTCCCATGAAGCGTAAGCAGGTTGCGAAATTCCTAGTTTTTCAGCCACTTCAACTTGAGTAAAGTTTGCTTTTTTTCTTAGTTTTTTTAAGCGTTCCGAAAATTCCATTTTTAAGCCTCTTAAAATTTTTTAATTTTTTCAAAAATCTCTTGAAAATATAACTTACGGTTATATAATATGAGTATAGCTGATAGTTATATCAGTTTTAAAAATAATAATGCTAACTTTGAGCATCATGATCTTTGAAAATTTAATAAAAAGTGCGTCTGACAATCAGAGGACTGATTGCCAAAACTACACTAAACTTCGTGCCTTTATTGTAAATGTTTTGGAAAGAAAAGTCAAGTCTGTTTATGGTTGAAGTGAAGATATAAAACATTTTTGTGGGCTTCCACGCATTTCTGACTTTCGTACTTTTCCGAATAGTAAAGTGAACTGGCTTCGCCAAAGGGAGTAAGAGAATCTTAAGGGTATGACAATGACTACCTGATGAGATTGGCTGGGCAAGCGATGGTAATTCATGCAAAGCACCTTGCTAAACGTTGCCACCGTGAAAGAGGGAGCCTTCAACCAAATAACTTTTCTTTACTGCTGTCTATCCTCATAAGATAGACTTACTATCAAGCTACTAAGCCTTCTTTTCTTAGTAGCTTTTTTACTTTTATAATAAAGGAGGAAGCAATGACAAACTTTTTTCGCACTACAATGTAAACGACTTTACGATAATTACACATTTACTTATAGAATCTTCAGTTCATCTGATAAGCTAATCGCAAAGCTATATACTCAAGCTTTGAATGATTTAGATTCTTTAGCAAAGAAATCACTCATAACAGGCTTTTCTCATTCTGAAGTCGAATTCTATACTAGAATGTATAAGCGTAAACTCTCTACTCACTACTACTCAAGAGTGAAGCTACCAGCTTAACTCTTTTTATTTTACAATCAGAAAGGAAACAACATATGATACCAGAAACTTTAAAAATGAAACCAGAATTTATTGGTCCAGCTTACTACGAAAAATTATGAAATGCACCACGTTATGTCTTTGGTAAGAAAGGAAAGTACCAAAGACATATTTTAAATAGTGAAACTCATGGTGCCTTCCACGTTATTACACCGGATTCTACAATAGTCTTTCCAGAAGATGCTCTTGTTGAAGCAGTTAATCCTATTTTCTTATCGGACACTTCGATGAATAGAAATTTTGTGGTACCTGCTCTAAATGTTTTTGCTGAGAAGCTAATACTCAAGAAATAATAAAATATCTAAAACTGGATTAAACTATGGAATCTATAAAGCACTAACGCATAGTGAAACGATTACAACAAAGACTTATGTCAACACTTCTAATGTAGTTCCTATGACAGTAGGTGAATTTGCTTTAAAGTCTCTAAAACAATAAGGTGAACTTTGAGGTGAACTTTTCAAAAAAACACGAAAAAAGCACCCATAAGGTAAACTTTTGAGTGCTTTTAAAAGTTGATAGTATCGTATTGATTAACGTTTTGAGGCAACTGACTTCGTCAAGTTGCAGCCACATTTGTAAGCGACTAAAGTCGCAACAACTGTGTCAATTGCACCAATTTAGCAAGAAAGTACAAAAAAGAACACCCCGAAAGGTGCTCTTTGTAAGTATAGTAATTCTTTCGAATTAACGTTTACTAAATTGTGATGCTTTACGAGCTTTCTTAAGACCTGGTTTCTTACGTTCAACTTTACGTGAGTCACGTGTAAGAAGTCCTGCGCGTTTCAATGAATCGCGGAAGTCTGGGTCTACTTGAAGAAGGGCACGAGCGATACCGTGACGGATAGCTCCTGATTGACCAGCGTATCCACCACCTACAACGTTAACGAAAACGTCGTATGAACCTGCAGTTGAAGTAACTGCGAATGGTTGGTTGATTACAAGACGAAGGTCAGCGTGTGGGATGTACTCTTCAACATCTTTTTTGTTAACAGTGATTTTACCAGTTCCTGGAACAAGGCGAACGCGTGCAACAGCGTTTTTACGACGTCCAGTACCTGCATATTGTGCTTGTGACATACTTTATTGTTCCTTTCCTTAGATAAGTCCTGAAATATCAAGAACTTCTGGTTGTTGTGCAGCGTGAGTGTGCTCAGCTCCAACAAATACTTTCAACTTCATACCTTGAGCGCGTCCAAGAGTATTGTGTGGAAGCATACCTTTAACTGATTTCTCGATCAAACGTACTGCATTTTTAGAACGAAGTTCACCTGCAGAGATTTGTTTCAATCCACCTGGGTGGTTTGAGTGAGTGTAGTAGATTTTATCAGTCGCTTTTTTACCAGTTAATTTAACTTTTTCAGCATTGATAACAATCACAAAGTCACCTGTATCAGTGTGCGGTGTAAATGTTGGTTTGTTTTTTCCGCGAAGTACGCTAGCAACTACTGCAGAAAGACGTCCAAGTGGTACATCAGTTGCGTCAACTACGTACCATTTACGTTCAACTTGGCCTGGTTTAGCCATAAATGTTGTTTTGTTCATGATTTCTCCTATATATAGTTCGATTTTTGTTTACGGTGATGGGTGTTCCTTCCCATCGAAAAGTATTTGGAAGGTTCCGGGGCCTTTCAAATGGGGTAAACAATACCGCCTACTATAATACCAAATTTCACCCCTAAAAGTCAATAGATATGAAAAATATTTTTCTAAATTCCACTCTTTGGTAACTTTTCAAAGTAACTTCCACTTGCCTAACCAAAGTGGAAATTAGTCTAAAACGGATTTTTATGGTGGAATTAAGTGTGAGACGTTTGAGTTAGAAATGAGGTCTACTATGACAAAACATAAACACCTTACCCTTTCAGACCGTAATGATATCCAATTAGGCTTAGAGCGCGGTGAAACCTTCAAAGCTATCGGGCAACTTATTCTAAAAGACCCGACCACTGTTTCTAAAGAAGTCAAACGAAATAGACAAGTCCGAGAGTCTACATGCCATAACCTTCCTTGCCCTCTACTCGATAAAGCTCCCTTTATCTGTAACGGCTGCCCTAAAAGAAGACAGAATTGTGGTTATAAGAAGATCTTCTACCTCGCTAAACAAGCTCAAAAGCAGTACGAACAAACTCTTGTCGAAGCTCGTGAAGGAACTCCCCTCAATTCCAAGACCTTCTGGGACATGGACAAAATCATTTCTGATGGTGTTAAAAAGGGACAACACATCTATCATATCCTCAAAACTCACAATCTTGATGTCAGCTCCTCAACTGTCTATCGACACATCCGAAAAGGATACCTATCTATCGCTCCTATTGACCTAGCCAGAGCCGTTAAATTCAAAGAAAGACGGAAAAGTAAGCTACCTTCCATTCCGAAAGAATCTAAAAAAGGACGTTCCTATGAGGATTTCCTAAATTATTTGGCTCTTAAGCAACTGAATTCTTGGCTGGAAATGGACACCGTTATGGGCAGGATGGGAGGTAAAGTCCTACTCACCTTCAATCTCTCTTTCTGTAACTTTATCTTCGCTAGACTACTGGATAATAAAACCGCCCTTGAGGTTACCAAACATCTCTATGATATCAAGAACACTCTTCACCAAGCGGATAAAGATTTCTTTCAACTCTTTCCTGTCATCCTGACTGATAATGGTGGAGAGTTTGCCAGGGTCGATGACATCGAAATGGATGTTCGAGGAGAGAGTAAACTCTTCTTTTGTGATCCTAATCGCTCTGACCAGAAAGGGAGAATTGAGAAAAATCACACGCTGATTCGCGACATTCTACCTAAAGGAACTTCTTTTGACAATTTAACTCAAGAGGATATTAATCTCGTCTGTTCGCATGTCAACAGCGTCAAACGTGCTGCTTTGAATGGAAAGTCAGCCTATGAACTCTTTGCCTTTACCTATGGAGAAGAAATTCCTAAACTTCTCGGCATTTCTAAAATACCTGCAGAAGACGTCTGCCAGTCGTCTAAATTACTCCAACATAAGTTCTAAAAACTAACCTTTAACCGCATTCAAACGTCTCACACTAACTTCCACCATGGCGGAACTTAATCTGAAACGCTTTCAGATGAGGGGATTTTGTGCGCTCTTTTTTTCGATTCATTTTGGTTACAAAAGCGATGAAATCAAGCATGATTAAAACCAGTGGAACTTACCCTGACACGGATTTCCACTGGTTTTTAGGATTTTTATCAGATTAACTTCCACTTCTACTAGCGGTGGAAGTTAGTTTGGGAATTTACCAATTCCACTCTTTTTATCTCTAAAAAACCTCGCTTTCGCGAGGCTCTTCTATTTATAAGCTAAGGCACGTCTAAAGGTTTTCCAAATCCCTAAATCATCTGTTTGAAGGACTAGGCTGGCATACATGCGTCCGATAAATCCTGTTGCTACCACTGCAAAAATCACTGTAATAGCAAGTGAAATCCATGCTTCTACTCCCCCCTGCATAGCCATTAATGGTTCTAAATGGCATAAAGAAAGTCGAAATAAAGGGAATATAAGAACCAATCTTCAAGATGAGATTGTCACCAGCTGCGCCTAGAGCTGTCACTCCAAAAAAACCACCCATAATCAAAATCATCAGAGGCGACAAGGCTTTTCCTGAGTCCTCAGGACGAGAAACCATAGATCCTAGGAAGGCTGCCAAGACTACATACATAAAGAGACTGACCAAAATAAAGAACAATGTATTCAGTGAGAAAGCATCTCCCAAGTGATCCAAAATACCAGACTGAGCTAAGAATGGCAAATCTTTAAAGAGCAGAATGGCTGCCAGACCACCTACAACATAAATCCCGATATGCGTTAAAATCACTAGAAACAGAGCCATCATCCGCGCATAGAAATAGTGACTAGCCCTTATGCTAGAAAAGACGACTTCCATAATTTTGGTTCCTTTCTCGCTAGCCACTTCCTGAGCAGTCACACCCGCATAGGTAATCAAAATCATATAAAGGAAGAGACCAAGCCCTGCGGCCGCAAAGGTTTGAATCATTTTTTTATTTTCCTTGGATTCATCAATTTTCTCCGTAAAGTTAACTGTTTGTTCCAAGCGTTTTTCCTGTTCTTGTGACAAATTGGCTGCCGAACGATTGAGTTGATCTTGAAGCTCATTTAACTTGCTCGTTACTCCTAGCTTAATAGCAATCTCAAGGGAAGTTTCACCGTGATAAACTGCCTTTAGAATACTATCTTCTTGATCAATAGTCAGATAGCCTTTTAATTTTTCATCTTTAATCGCTTCTTTGGCACTTGCTTCGTCTTTATAGTCAAAGTTAACACCATTTACATTCTTCAGTCCTTCTGCTACAGACGGCACTGTTGTCACTACTGCCACTTTATCATTTTTAGCCATTGAAGATCCTTGGAGATAGGCAATTCCTACAGAGATTCCTAAAAAGAGGAACGGCGAAATCACCATAAAGAAGAAACTCCACGATTTGACATGTCGAAGATAGGTTTCCTTGATTACAACCCACATATTTCTCATACTTCCACCCCTGATTCTAGTTTAAAGATTTCATCGATTGTTGGCGCTTGTTGGTCAAAGGTTGCGATATATTGCCCTTGAGTCAAGATTGGGAAGAGTTCCCTTCCAGCACTCTCATCCTCCAAGATTAATTTCCAACTGCCTTGTTTGGTCAAGCTCACCTGTTTAACATGTGGAAGGTTTTCCAATTCTTCCTTGCTTCGTTCACTTGAAACAAAGAGACGCGTTTTCCCGTATTGATTACGGACATCCTGGACCGGCCCATGCAAGACTACACGACCATCTCGAATCATGAGAATATCATCACAAAGCTCCTCGACGTTGGTCATGACATGGTCAGAAAAGATAATGGTTGCCCCACGTTCTTTTTCTTGAAAAATGACTTGCTTGAGCAATTCTGTATTGACCGGGTCCAATCCACTGAAAGGCTCATCCAAGATAATCAAGTCTGGCTCATGAATCAGAGTAATGATGAGCTGAATCTTCTGCTGATTTCCTTTTGACAGACTCTTAATTTTATCTGTCAGCTTTCCTTTCACTTCCAACCTCTTCATCCATTGAGGGAGTTTTTCCTTGATTTCCTTAGCATCCATGCCCTTTAGAGTCGCCAAGTAACGAACTTGTTCAAGGACTGTCAATTTAGGCATGAGGCTGCGTTCCTCAGGCAAATAGCCAATCCGAGCGTAGGTCTCCTGACGAATATCCTGACCATCTAGACTGATTTCTCCTTGGTATTCTAAAAACTTCAAAATACTGTGGAAAATCGTTGTCTTCCCAGCACCGTTTTTCCCGACTAATCCCAAAATACGACCTGGTCGCGCTTGAAAGTCAATACCAAACAAAACTTGCTTGGATCCAAAACTTTTCTCTAGACTTCTTACTTCTAGCATCTTTCACCTCCGAAATGTCTTGCACTCATTATACTCCTTTTTGATAGCCTTTACAATGATTTCTGTCCATTTTTATCATCCTCATTTTAGTAAAAAATCTTAGGGTACTTTGAGTTATGAGTACATTATACACTGGTAAACTCCAATTTATCACTTCCGCTCCTCAACTGTCTATTTTTGATCCTGAATTGTTATTTGAAAAGCAAAAATCCACCCCGAAGGATGGATTGATACTTTAACGCACTTCTGCATTGACTTTTTCTTCAAGTGATGCTTGAATTTTTTCCATATAGCGTGCGACTTCTTCGTCCGTTAAGCTATCTTCCGGATTTTGGAAAGTCAAGCTATAAGCCATTGACTTCATACCTAGTCCCAATTTCGCCTGAGAAGACGTCAAAGAGTTTGATATCTGTCAAACGTTTCACGCCTGCAGCTTGGATTGCATCCACAACTTCTTGATGAGTCACTTCTGCCTTGAGGAGAAGGGCAACGTCACGGCTGACTGCTGGGAATTTCGTGATTTCCACAAATGGACTAGCAGGTTGAAGGGCTACTTCGATGGCTGAAAGGTTGAACTCAGCCACATACGTTTCTGGAATATCGTAGGCCTTAGCAGTGACTGGGTGTACTTGACCAAGGAAACCAAGAACTTGATCACCGAGTGAAATCATAGCTGTACGTCCTGGGTGGAGGCTTGCAATTTCAGCTGTAGCTTTATAGGTCACTTCTAATCCCAAGCGAGTAAATAATGCTTCTAGGATTCCTTTAGCATAGAAGAAATCAACTGGAACTGCTGCTGTTTGGAAATCTTTTTCTGCAACCAAGCCTGTCAAGGCAAAGGCAAAGCTGTTGATTTCATTTGGAAGTTCTTCTTTTGGATTGCCAGTTTGTTCAAAGACTTTTCCAATCTCATAAAGGGCCAAGTTTTTATTCTTACGAGCTACGTTATAAGCCACCGTATCAAGGATACCAGAAATCATATTTTGACGGAGGACAGAACGGTCCACTGTCATTGGCCACATGAGTTCAGTAAGGTTACTTGGTTGAGCCGTAAACTCAACTGCTTTTTCAGGAGTTGTTAGAGCATAGGTGATGATTTCTGTCAAACCTGCTCCTTCAGCAATCGTACGAACCTGACGGCGGAGTTTTTGTGTGGCTGTCAATTCTCCAGCTGTCCCATCGTCTTTGGAAGGCTGGTTGGCAAGCGGTCATATCCATAGATACGAGCAATTTCTTCAAAGAGGTCTGCCTCGATAGTAATATCCCAGCGACGACGTGGGACGCTGACTGTAAAGCTGTCTGCATTGCCAGAAAGACCAAAGCCAAGACGACGGAAGACGTCTTCTACATCCGCGTAAGAAAGCTCTGTACCAAGGACACGGTTAACATCAGCCAGAGTTGAAGAAACTTCCACATCAGAGGTATCAAGTTCACCCGCTGAAACGATGCCCTTACGTACCGTCGCACCTGCAAGCTCTGCAATCATGCTAGCCGCCGCATCAAGGGCTTCGTTAACAGTTGCCATATTGATCCCTTTTTCAAAGCGAGAAGATGACTCAGAACGAAGGTTGAGACGTCCGCTAGTCTTGCGGATTGATTTTCCGTTGAAGACTGCAGCTTCAAGGACGACACGACTAGACTTTTCAGAGATTTCTGTTGCTTGACCACCCATAACACCTGCAAGAGCTACTGGCTTGTCAGCTACAGTGATGACTAGGTCATTCACGTCCAAGTCACGTTCTTCACCATCTAAAGTCACTAATTTTTCACCAGCACGCGCTTCACGTACACGGATGTCACTCCCTTCAAAGGTATCCAAGTCAAAGGCGTGCATTGGTTGACCAAAGTAGAGAAGGATGTAGTTGGTCACGTCCACTACGTTATTGATTGGACGGATTCCTTCGTTCATGAGAAGGTTTTGCAACCATTGTGGACTTGGTGCGATAGTCACATTGTCCAAGATACGAGCTGCATAGTAAGGCGCCTTGTCTGTCTCAATGCCCACAGAAAGAGCATCTGCTGCAGCTTGGTCAGTTTCTGAAAGAGTAAATTCTTTAAAGTTGACTGCCTTATCATAGATGGCTGCCACTTCGTGAGCCACTCCACGCATAGAAAGGGCATCTGCACGGTTTGGTGTGATAGAAAGTTCGATGATTTCATCATCCAAGTCTAGGTATGAGAAGACTTCCTCACCTGGAACGGCATCTTCAGGTAAAATTTGGATGCCATCTGCGAATTCCTTTGGCACAACTGAGTCAGAAATTCCCAATTCGCCAAGCGAACAGATCATCCCAAGTGACTCAAGACCGCGGATTTTCCCTTTTTTGATCTTGTAATTGTCAGCGATGCGAGCTCCTGGAAGAGCCACCATAACCTTGATACCAGCACGCACATTTGGGGCACCACAGACGATTTGACGGGCTTCTTCTTCGCCAACGTTAACCTGACAAACATGGAGGTGAGTTTCTGGCACATCTTCGCAAGACAATACCTCACCGACGACAATTTTCGAGAGACCAGCAGCAGGTGATTCGACACCTTCTACCTCGATCCCTGTAGTTGACATTTTTTCAGCCAACTCTTGTGATGGCACATCAATGTCCACCAATTCTTTTAACCATTTATAAGATACAAGCATAATTTAGTTCTCCAGAATGACAGTTGCCACTCTGGTTCTTTTCCTTTCCTATCATTTCAATAGAAGAATCATCTTCTTACCTTAATTTCTTTTTCAGTAACCAATCTGTATCTACTTTTTGACCAACCATAAAATGATGTTGGCTAAATTTTTCAAAACCATATCAATTATAAAACGCTTGAGCTTTTGTATTGTGCTCCCAAACACCTAACCAAGCCCAGGAAAAACTATTTTTGGTAGCAAGTTCAAGAGCAAATTCAAACAGTTGCTTACCTAGTCCAAATCCTTGGAATTTTTGTAACACATAGAGGCGTTGAATTTCAAACGCATCCTCTAATTCTCTCTCAGTCTGAGCACTTCCCCAGTTGACTTTGAGAAAACCAGCTATCTCCTCTTCATGCATAATGAAATAGGTTTCGGATTCTGGATTTTCCAACTCAGTTGACAAAACTCTCAGACTATAAGCCTCTTCAAAGTATTCCTGTAACTGCTCTTCCGCATTATCATGAGCAAATGTTTCACGAAAGGTTTGTTTGGCTATTTTAGCCAACACCTCAACATCTGCCATTTCTACTTTTCTAATCATTATTTAAACTGTTCTGAGAAACGGACATCTCCTTGGTAGAATCCACGGATATCGTTGATTCCGTAACGAAGCATAGCTACACGTTCTTGTCCAAGACCAAAGGCAAATCCAGAGTAAACAGTCGCATCGATACCACTCATTTCGAGAACACGTGGGTGAACCATACCGGCACCCATAATTTCGATCCAACCTGTTTTCTTACATACGTTACAGCCTTCTCCACCACACTTGAAGCAAGAAACATCCACCTCAACAGATGGCTCTGTGAATGGGAAATAAGATGGACGCAGACGAATCTGACGCTCTTCACCAAACATTTTCTGCACAATCAACTGAAGGGTTCCTTGAAGATCAGCCATAGAGATATTTTTCCCAACAACCAAACCTTCGATTTGGTGGAACTGGTGACTGTGGGTTGCATCGTCCGTATCACGACGGAAGACACGCCCTGGTGAGATCATTTTCAAAGGCCCTTTAGAAAAATCATGGGCATCCATAGCACGCGCCTGAACTGGAGATGTGTGAGTACGAAGCAAGATTTCTTCAGTGATATAGAAAGTGTCTTGCATATCACGGGCTGGGTGGTCTTTTGGAAGGTTCATACGTTCAAAGTTATAGTAGTCTTGCTCCACTTCAAAACCATCCACGACTTGGTAACCCATCCCAATGAAAATATCTTCGATTTCTTCACTGGTTTGTGTGAGGACATGACGGTGACCAGTCGCAACTGGACGACCTGGAAGTGTCACATCGATACTCTCGCTAGCCAGTTGAGCCGCGACTTTCTTTTCTTCCAAGAGCTTAGCTGTTTCTTCAAAAGCAGCTGTCAAGACATCACGAGCTTCATTGACGTGTTTCCCAATGATTGGACGCATCTCTGCAGAGACATCTTTCATTCCTTTGAGGATTTCAGTAAGCGAACCCTTTTTACCAAGTACTGAGACACGCAAATCTTGCATCTCTTTTTCATTTTCAGCAGTAATCTGCTTCAAGCTAGCCAGCGTTTCTTCACGAAGCGCTTTTAATTGTTCTTCAATAGTTGACATATTTCCTCCATCAGTCTCTCATAAGATAAAAAGAAAACCACATGCCAAAAACTCCACTCGGAGCGTTGACACGCGGTACCATCCGTTTTCATCTGACAAGTCAGACCTTCATTTCTAAATCCATGCGCAAGTGAATTCACCCAGATTTCATATGGAGAGCTTGCAGTCACGGCTCTCCTCCCTGATATACTTCCCTTGAGTTACTAGTCTTGCGGATTCCTATTCAATTACTACATAGTTTATCAGATTTTTAGTTAAAAAACAAGTTAGATTAGACTAATTTCAATATAAAACTCATTCCTTTTTCTGTTGCTCCATTTTCCACAAATCCAAGCGACTTGAAACACCTCCTAGAAGCATGATTGTAGGTGTAGATTTCCTTGACTCTCAATTCTTTCCATCCTTTTACTCGAGCCAATTCAATCAAAGTACTTAGGATCTTTTTTCCAAGTCCTCGATGTTGGTAAGCGGGATTTCCAATCACAATGGGAAGATTATCCTGAGATAGTGTAACATCCCCAATTGGAAACCATTCTCCCTTCTCCTTGACTTCAATCCAAAAAAGCTCACCATGCTGATCCAAATGGGAATACATAGCTTCCAAAGTTTCTTGACTATAAGGTCTCTTCACACCATCTACGAGGTGAACCAAGTTCACATCCTGATACCAAGCAAAAGCTTCTTCACAATGATTGACCTTATCATAAGGAACAAGACGCAGTGAATTATCTATTTGTAGGGTCTGTTTCATCTGCTTTCCTTTTCAACAAAAGAGTTGCTGCTTGATTAAAACCATCACACCAGTTATACCATTTTGCTTCATACTCATCTTTAGCTAAGATATGATTTTTTAAATCCAGAACAGAGTAAATTTTTCTTTCTTCGCAGGCTTGCGCATAGAGATGATATAGTTCATCACCACCATCTCTATCCCACTCAGCAGAAATCGTATCCCTACCTGCCAATAAAGCCTGATAAGCCCTGTGATGTCCATCTGTAATCAACAAGCAATTTCCAAATGCAAGAATACTAATTGGATCAACATTGTTTAGTTCTACCGACTGATAAAGTGTCTGGATGCCTGCTAGTTTCTTTTCTGATAAGTATAGTTGAGTCGGATGAAGATCTGCTATACTGACTTTCATTTCTTTCTCCTCAAGGAAATTTGATACTCACTTCTGCTTACCTTTAAATCGCCATTGGAAGCGGAGCTTATCATAAAAGGGAAATTCGATAAACAGGACTCCCAAGCCGACACAGAGACTGGCAAGGACATCTGATGGGTAATGAACTCCCAGATAGACCCTTGATACCAGCACACTGACTAGGTAGAGGCCTAGCACGATTTGCACGATTTTTCTCCAGACTGGATCTTTCATCCGCTGACTGAGAATGACAATCAGAGAGCCGACCATCAAGGTTACAGCCAGAGAATGGCCGCTTGGAAAGGAAAATCCCTTCTCCTCAACCAAGTGTAAAATAGCTGGTCGTGGGCGCTGGTAGATATTTTTAAAGGTCACGATTAAAAGACCTGCCAAAGCCAGATTTCCCAGCATGAAGAAACTTTCTATCTTCCATCGCTTACGATAAAAGATAAAAGCTGTAATGACAACCCAAGTGATAATCACTGGGATATCAATCAAGCGTGTGATGCCCCTGAAAAGAATAGTCAAGTAATCTGGCAAATCTCCTCGAATGGCAGTCTGGATCGATTGGTCAAAATTGACCAGCGTTTCGGGATAAAATTTGACCATATAGCCAAGAATAACGAAAAGTAAAAGGGCAAAACTGCCCTTCATCAAAAATGTTTGTTTATCTTTCATAATGTTTTAAGGTTGGTTTCAAGAGAACATACAACAACCAGAATGAAACGGAAAAGATTACACCCTCAATCAAGTTAAAAGGTAATACCATGGTCATTAGGTAGTTGGAAAGTCCCAAAATTTCCAATATCAAAGTTAGCAAACTTAGCGTACAAAGGAACAGCGTAAACATAGTTGAGAACCAACATAGCCACGGTTAAACCAATAGTCCCAGCTAGAGAGCCTAGTAGGAAACGAAGGGGTGTCCGTTCCTTTTTCCAAATCAAAGCAAATACGATGACAAAAACTCCCAAAGCTACGATATTCATTGGCAAACCAATGTAAGTATTCACTCCTTGACTATTAAGAAGCAATTTCAAGAGTGAGCGAAGCAAGAGAATTCCTAGCGCAGCAGGCAAATCCATGACTACCAAGCCCACAAGGACTGGCAAGATACTAAATTCGATCTTGAGGAAGGACGCCGCTGGCAAAAGCGGAAAGTCAAAGTACATCAGCACAAATGAAATGGCTGATAGAATTGCAATGGTCGAAAGTCGACGTGTGTTTGTCATAACAGGTTCCTCCAATTTTCTATAAAATCAGAAGAAGTTAGAAAGGATTCCTCTATCTATTCTCACTTTTTATATCCCAAAAGTTCCCTCTCACTCTATTAAGGAAATTCAAGCAAGCGGTTACAGTTTAGCTATAAATCTATCAGAACAGACAAAGCTATTCTTTCGTCTTCTCCCATCCAGACTATACTGTCGGTTGTGGAATCTCACCACATCAGCTTGCGCTCGCGGACTTATTTGGCTAAGATATTTTAGATTTATCTAGGCGTCGCAGTCGAAGATAATACTTAAGTATATTAAGACAAGACAACGACGAGAAAGCTAAAATAGCTAGTCAAATTTACCGCCGGTCGGGAATCACACCCTGCCCTGAAGACTCTTTTATCATAACAAAAAACGCTTGCAAGCGCAAGCATTTTGTTCATTTTCATTTTCATTTTTTATTTCAATTTATCCACTTCATAGGTATGAACGAGCTCAAGACCTGCAAAGTTCTGCTGGCGGAGGGCTTCGTAGACAATCATGCAGACGGTATTAGACACATTGAGACTGCGGACATGTTCATCATTCATAGGAATACGGAGAGCTTTCTCAGGATGTTCTCGCATAAAGTCCTCCGGCAAGCCCTTGTCTTCACGTCCAAAGAGAAAATAATGGTCTTCATCAGTCGATAAATCCACATCAGAATACACTTTCTCAGCAAATTTTGAGATTAGATAGAGTTTGCCCTCCATCTGAGACATAAAATCTTCTAAACTCTCATAAAAATAAATCTCTAGCTTATCCCAATAATCCAATCCAGCTCGCTTCATCTTGCGGTCATCGATAGGAAAGCCCATAGGCTTGATGATGTGGAGGGGAGAATTGGTCGCAGCGCAAGTACGCGCAATATTGCCTGTATTTTGTGGAATTTGTGGTTCAAATAATACAATGTGATTTGTCATGACTTGCTTCCTTTCACCATTGCAAAAAAATAGCCACACTGCCCGGAGTCAAGCTCAGCAAACAGCGTGGTTAAGGCATCGTTAACTTACCTCACAACAGGTTTGAAGTAAATCAGCGAAACTACTTTCTTAGTATAACACTTTCAAAATCATTGTCAATAGAAACGACTTGATTTTTTCAATTTTTTCAAGCTATTTCCAAGGGTTGTAAAATCGTCCCTGATTCTGCAAGATAAGTAGTAAACTAGCTACTAAAAACAAGGCTGCCAAGAGCAAGGTAAGATAATCTCCTTTTTTCAAGGCCTGATAACTATACCAAGTCCGCTTTTTCTCTTTTCCAAAGCGACGAAGTTCCATGGCAGTCGCGATGGTATCAATGCGTTCTAGCGAGCTAAAAATCAAGGGCGTGATAATGCGCAAATTGCCTTTGATTCGTTGCATAAGAGAAGCTTTCTTGGATAATTCCATCCCACGCGCTTCCTGTGACATCTTGATGGTAAAGAATTCTTCCTGCAAATCTGGAATATAACGCAAGGTCAGACTGACAGAATAGGCAATCTTGTAAGGCACACCAATTTGATTCAAACTAGAAGCAAACTGACTAGGATGAGTTGTCATCAAAAAGATAATAGCCAGAGGAATGGTGCAGAGGTACTTAATGGCCAGATTTAGCAAATAAAAGAGCTCCTGGCTGGTCAGAGTGTAGGCACCAATTCCCTGCCAAATCACACTTCTCTCTCCGTAAAGTCCAACCCCATACTCGGGAGAAAAGAGATAGACCATCAAAACGTTTAAAACGGCAAATACCGTCGCAAAAACGGCTACAAAGGAAACATCTTTAAAACGGATTTCTGACAAATAGAGGAGAAATACCGAAAAGATGGCAATCAGAACAAGCAGTCTGGTATCATAGCTAATCATGGCCGCCAATGACACAAGGATGAAAAAGAGAAGTTTTCCAGCTCCTGACAAGCGATGAATCACAGTATCTCTATGCTGGTAACCAATTAATTTAGCTTGCATCCTTCTCTCCTTTCTTTGTAAAATGCCGTTAAAGCAAGTGGATCCACGTCGAGTTTCTTAGCCAAGTTGAAGATAGAAGTTTCTTTTAGATTGGCTTTTACTAACAGCTCAGGATTGCTCAACAGACTAGCTGGATCGGTATCGGCAATCAGTTCCCCATCCACCATGACAAGAGCACGATCAGAATAATCCAGCATCAATTGCATATCATGAGTAATCATGACAATGGTATGACCTTTTTGATGCAACTCTTCGAGAAATTCCATAATCTCAGTATAATTCTTCTGGTCTTGACCTGCTGTCGGTTCATCTAAGAGGATAATTTCAGCTCCTAAGACCAAAATCGATGCAATAGTGACACGTTTTTCTGACCAAATGACAGGGCAGAAATAGGCCAATTACGGAATTCATAGAGACCACAGATTTTCAAGGTTTCATAAACTCTCGTTTCAATTTCCTGCTCGTCTACACCTCGCAAACGAAGTCCCAGAGCCACCTCATCAAAAATCATATTGGTCGAAATCATTTGATTAGGATTTTGCAGCACATAGCCTACTCGTTCCGCCCGTTCTGCAACAGAATCTCCTTTTATATCCTGTCCTGCCCAAAGATAGCAGCCTTCCGTCTGAATAAAGCTACTTAAGGCCTTGGCAAGGGTTGATTTCCCAGCCCCATTTTTCCCGACAATGGCAATCTTTTCACCCTTTTTAATATCCAGATAAATGGATTTTAAAATCGGTCTATCGTCATAAGAAAAAGACAGATCCTCTAATTTAAAGAGTGACTGCAATTCTGGGGTTTCTTTTACCAGTTCATTCTGCAACTGAACCTGACCTTTTGAGATAGACAAGTTATCCAGATCTGCTAATTGTTCTTCCTTGGCTAAATCCACACCCAATTGACGTAGAGTGGTTAGATAAAGGGGTTCCCGAATCCCATTTTGGGTCAATAAATCAGTCGCCAGTAACTGGTCAGGACTCCCATTAAAGAGGATACGACCATCGTTTATCAAGACAATCCGATCGACAGGGCGATGCAGAACATCCTCCAAACGGTGCTCGATAATAAGAGTCGTCGTCCCCTCCTCCTTATGAATCTGATCAATCAATTCGATAATATCCTGACCTGACTTGGGATCCAGATTGGCTAGTGGCTCATCAAACAAAAGAATCGGACTCTCATCAATCAAGACACCAGCCAGACTGACTCGCTGCTTTTGTCCACCTGACAAATCCTGAGGACGCTGAGACAGTAAAGAAAGAAGGTCCAGCTTTTCAGCCCATTTATGAACACGGCTTTTCATCTCTTCTAAACTTGTTACATCATTTTCTAGAGCAAAAGCCAAATCCTCTGCCACGGATAAACCGATAAACTGCCCATCTGTATCCTGCAAAACTGTACTGACCAGATGAGATTTATCGTAGATGCTCATATCAAAGGCTGCTTGCCCCTTGATCAAAAATTCTCCAGACGGCTGACCCTTGTATATATTGGGAATAATTCCATTCAAACACTGACCCAAGGTAGACTTACCTGACCCAGATGGCCCAACAATTAAGACTTTCTCTCCCTTGTGAATGGTCAAGTCCACCCCTTGCAAGGTCGGTTCTTGTTGTGTTTCATACCGGAAAGAGAAATCCTTCCACTCAATTATAGCTTCTTTCATCTTACTCTCTTCATTCGCTTCTTAGACTTCTATTTTATCATAAATCGAACCCTTCTTGCAGTCTCTTCTCTTAAAATCTTATCGCCCAAAGATTCCTATCCTAGCTTACTTGCCTAACTAATCTATAAACATCGAAAAAGACTGGTTGCCCAGCCTTCCCCATCATTTTAGTCCTTTTTCAAACTTCCTGCACGAGTTTGAGTTCCTGCATAGGCAAGCAAGAGAAGAGTTCCTGCAATAGCTACAGATACACCATTAGCAATTCCCGCAACAATCCCTTGGGCAAATACTTTTTCTGCAGCTTCTTGATAAATCACAACATCTCCAAGTGGTGCCAAGACACCCCAAACAAGAGCATTTGCAAGTAGTTGAATGAGGTTAAAAATAAGAATATCTTTCCAGTCAAAGACACCATTGATCACTCGAACGTACTTTCTAAATAGCCCCACAGCTAGACCAAAGAGACCGCTAGCAATAATCCAAGTCCACCAAAGACCGTAGCCAGCAAGAGAGTCCTTCACTGCATGCCCAATTAAACCAACAAGTAATCCCACTAGAGGGCCAAAAATGATAGACAAGAGGCTCTGTACCGCATACTGAAGCTGGATGCTTGTATTTGGAACAGGTGTCGGAATGCTAATCATCCCGATGACAACAAAGAGCGCAGCTCCAACACCGATAGCAACAACTTGTTTAATTGATTGATTTTTCATCTATATTCTCCTATTTTATAATTCTATTTTCTTTATTTCAATGGTCCAAGATGAACCGACACCTACATTATAAGCCTTGGCAAAAGAACCTTGGTTGATAGCCAGACCTAAACGATAGAGAGAGTTGATGTAAAGGATTGGTTGCCCAATTCTCACATCTGCAAATGATTTGCCATAGACAACCTGATTTTGATAGACCAGCATATCTGCATGATAGATGGTCACTTCAAAACGATCACCGAATTCTGGTTCCAGCTTGTAAAATTCTTCTCGTGTGATAGAGGTCCAAAGCGAACCAAAACGCACATCCAGAATATCAATGGCTCCCTTCACCAAATGGTCTTCAATGATGGTCTCTACGACTGGAAGCTCCACAATCTGATCCACACTGAGCTCAGGCCCTACTTCCTCAAAAGTAATGTGACCGCTAGCCAGTTTAGCACCAGTATAGGCATAAACATCACGGCCGTGGAAGGTATAAGAATGCTCTGTGTTTTGACGTCTATTGGCTACTTCAGAAATTTCACGAATAGCTACAACGCCAACGTGTTTCTTGATAAAGGAAAGAGTTCCATTGTCTGGCGTGACAATGTATTGATTTTTTGCAGTCTTAGCAACTACACTCTTACGTTTCGAGCCGACACCTGGATCGACTACCGATACAAATGTCGTTCCCTCAGGCCAGTAATCCACCGTCTGAAAGAGACGATAGCTCCCCTCAAAAATATTATAAGGCGTGATATCGTGCGTTAAGTGATGGATTTTCAAGGTTGGAGACTCTTCTAAAGCCACTCCAATCATAGCCGATACCGCACCATCAACCAGACCAAAGTCTGATTGTAATACCAGTAAATTATTATTCATTTTATCTCCTTGTATATCCTTTATCATACCATATTTCAGAGAAAGGTGCTAATAGCTATTTCAATTGATTCGGGTATAGTTTTACCTTATAGCAAATTTCCTACTAAAAGCTCTTGTTATTAGCTAGCAGGTGCATTTTTTCTTGAAAAAGGTATGATAGTTACATAATGAAGAAGTAGGTTTTATTATGAAAATTATCCTTGTCGGAGGGGGAAAAGTTGGTTTTGCCCTCTGTCGCTCCTTGGTTGCAGAAAAGCATGATGTTTTGCTGATCGAGCAAGACGAAGCTGTTCTCAATCATATTGTTAATCGATTTGATATCATGGGGATTCTTGGTAACGGGGCCGATTTTACCATCCTTGAGCAAGCCAATGTCCAGGATTGTGATATCTTTATCGCCCTGACTGAGTACGACGAAGTCAACATGATTGCAGCCGTTCTAGCCAAGAAAATGGGGGCTAAAGAAACCATCGTTCGGGTGCGGAACCCTGAATACTCTAACTCTTATTTCAAAGAAAAGAATATTCTCGGTTTTTCTCTTATCGTTAATCCTGAGCTCTTAGCTGCCCGCGCTATTGCTAATATCATCGACTTTCCCAACGCCCTATCTGTCGAACGTTTCTTTGGTGGAAGAGTCAGCCTCATGGAATTTGTCGTCAAGTCCACTAGTGGTCTTTGCCAAATGCCCATTTCTGATTTTCGTAAAAAATTCGGTAATGTCATTGTCTGTGCTATAGAAAGAGATCATCAAATTATCATCCCAAGTGGTGACATGACCATACAGGATAAAGATAGAATCTTTGTCACTGGTAACCGTGTTGATATGATGCTCTTCCATAATTATTTTAAATCTCGTGCCGTGAAGAGCCTTCTCATCGTCGGTGCAGGTAGAATTGCCTATTATCTACTTGGTATTCTCAAAGACAGTCGTATCGATACAAAAGTCATTGAAATCAATCCTGAAATCGCCAGCTTCTTTAGCGAGAAATTCCCAAATCTCTACATCGTTCAAGGAGATGGGACCGCAAAAGATATCCTACTGGAAGAAAGTGCTCAAAATTATGATGCCGTTGCGACTCTAACAGGAGTCGATGAGGAAAATCTAATTACCTCTATGTTCCTTGACAGCGTAGGGGTACAAAAAAATATCACCAAGGTCAATCGTACCAGTCTCCTCGAGATTATCAATGCACCTGATTTTTCAAGTATCATTACACCTAAAAGCATTGCTGTAGACACGATTATGCACTTTATTCGTGGTCGGGTTAATGCCCAGTATTCAGACCTTCAAGCCATGCACCATCTAGCCAATGGCCAAATCGAAACCCTGCAATTCCATATCAAGGAAGCCAATAAAATGACTGCCAAACCTCTTTCTCAACTGAAATTGAAAAAAGGGGTTCTTATTGCAGCTATCATTCGAAAAGGCAAGACTATTTTCCCTACTGGAGAGGAGATGCTGGAAGTTGGAGATAAGCTCTTAGTAACGACCCTATTGCCAAACATCACTAAGATTTATGACTTAATCGCGAGGTAAGAGATGAATAAAAGTATGATTCGTTACCTCCTTTCAAAGTTGCTTTTGATTGAAGCTATTCTTCTTTTGGTTCCTGTGGCTGTTGCTATCTATTACCGTGAATCAAGCCAAGTCTTTACAGCCCTCTTTACAACGATTGGCATTCTCGTATTACTAGGCGGTTCAGGAATTTTACAAAAGCCAAAAAATCAACGGATTTATGCCAAGGAGGGAATCTTGATTGTTGCCCTCTGTTGGATCCTCTGGTCTTTCTTTGGCGGTCTCCCCTTTGTCTTTGCAGGGCAAATTCCCAGCATTATTGATGCCTTTTTTGAGATTAGTTCTGGCTTTACAACTACTGGAGCAACTATTCTAAACGACGTTTCGGTCCTCAGCCGTTCCCTCCTATTTTGGAGAAGTTTTACCCACTTGATTGGAGGGATGGGAGTACTTGTTTTTGCACTTGCTATTATGGATAATGCCAAGAATAGCCACCTAGAGGTAATGAAGGCTGAGGTTCCAGGTCCTGTTTTCGGTAAGGTTGTATCCAAACTAAAAAATACTGCCCAGATTCTCTATCTCCTTTATCTAGCTCTCTTCTCCCTCTTTGTCATCATCTATTATCTAGCTGGCATGCCCCTATTTGATAGTTTTGTCATTGCTATGGGGACAGCGGGAACTGGGGGCTTTACCGTCTATAACGACGGGATTTCCCACTATGGTAGCTCACTGATTACCTATCTGGTTAGTATCGGAGTTCTGGTTTTTGGGGTAAACTTCAATCTCTACTACTACCTCATGCTCCGTCGCATTAAGGCCTTCTTTGGAGACGAAGAACTTCGGGCTTACTTGGTCATCGTACTGGTTTCTACAGGCTTGATTAGCCTCAATACTCTCTATCTCTACCCAGGACTTTCTAAGAGCTTTGAAATGGCCTTCTTCCAGGTTTCCAACATCATTACGACGACTGGTTTTGGTTACGGAGATATTACCAACTGGCCCCTCTTCTCCCAGTTTATCCTTCTCTTCCTCATGGGAATTGGTGGTTCTGCTGGATCAACCGCAGGTGGACTCAAGGTTATTCGAGGCCTCATCCTTTCAAAAATTGCTAAAAATCAGATTTTATCAATCCTATCACCCCACCGTGTTTTGACCCTCCATGTTAATAAAACCGTGATTGACAAAGATACCCAGCATAAAATTCTCAAGTACTTTGTCATCTATGCTATGATTTTGCTAGCGCTTATCTTTATTGTCAGCCTAGATAGCAATGATTTTCTAGTTGTGACTAGCGCTGTCTTTAGCTGTTTCAATAATATAGGACCTATTCTAGGAACCACTTCTAGTTTCTCAATCTTTAGTCCCATCTCAAAAATTCTCCTCTCCTTTGCAATGATTGCAGGTCGATTAGAGATTTACCCAATCCTCCTTCTCTTTATGAAGAGAACTTGGTCTAAGAGATAAAATACAAAATCCCTCTTTTTACAATTGTGAAAGAGGGATTTTTATATTAAAAAAGGGGGAACGATTTTAAATCCCATCTTTTCTTTACGCATAGTCCTTACTTAAAGAAAAGATGGAAAAACTGACTACATAACTTGGTAATGCTCCAATACAAATTGTAAGGCTTTACTTGGATTCTTTGTTAAATGAATATATTCCATTCCTCTAGTAGCAACTATCTGAATACCTAATCTTTCTGCATCCACCTTCATCTCTCTATAATAACTCCGAACTTGTGGAGCCAGAATGATCAAATCATAAACACCCATAATATCATAATGAGCTCCGTACGCTCCTGAATTCGCAATCACTCTAACTTCTGCTACTTGAGCCCCCTCGTTAATTGCATTAGCTAATTGCGCGCTTGTTCCAGACCCTGCACAAAGAACCAGTACTTTCAACTCCTTACTTTTTATTTCATCTAACTTACCAGGCATTATTTCACTTGTATCCTCCTCTAAAATAATATCATTTGAGCTTGCAACATCTTCTTTCATCAGTAACTGTCTATCATACGCTCTACAGAATGGCAAATAAATCAATATGTCGACAACTAACATCAAAGATAAAAACACAAAGGAGATAGGTTGAAAATTCGTTCCAATTAACAATCCTAATGGTCCAGGAAAGGCCCAAGGCAACTGGATATAAAATCCGTTCATTCCAAAGAAATCAATAAAGACCTTTCCTAGAAATACATTCACTGGTGGAGTCATCAAAAAAGGGACAAAAAGATAGGGATTCAAAATAACAGGCATACCAAATAGAAGCGGTTCATTTACCGCAAATAAAACAGGAGTAATTGTAGCTTTACCTACCGATTTTAATTGTTTAGACCGCATAAAGAAAATCAAAATAAATGGTACAACAAAGGTAGCCCCCGTTCCTCCAATCGCAGCGATATAATTCCCGAAATTAGGGGTTAAAGAATGATAAGGGAACTGCCCATTTGCAAGAAGTTGAGCATTCTCTTCCATATTGCTCAGTTGTAAAGCTGTAACAGCAGGTAAGACAATAGATGGTCCATGAATTCCAACAAACCAAAGCAAAGCACACATAAACCAAATCAACATCATAGCAGGATATGATTCTGCTCCCTTAAAAATAGGGGTCAATAGTTGTTGAAATACTTGGGCAAAAGGAACATCTAAACTAAACCGAGATACAATATCTAACAAACCACTAATAAGTAAAACAAAAGAAAAAGGAAAAATATCTCTAAAAGCTTGTGATATAGCCCCAGGAACTTCCTTAGGTAAATGAATAGTAATGTCTCGCTTAATACAGAATCGGTAAACATTTACAGTAATAAAGGCACTGACAAACGAAGTTATCAATCCTTGAGATCCTAAATAGTTTGTCGACAAACTTGTAGATCCCGTTTTCTCATCAACTACAAGCGTTACAGTTAATACAAGATAGCCACATATGGCCGCCAACATTGCAGAAGTATCATTTATTACCTTTCCAGGAGGCATTTTTCTATTAACATTTCCAGCCAATGACTTTGCAACTGTCCCTGAAACAATAACACCCAAAACTCCCATGGTTAGCATATACACTTTCCTCATCCAGGCAATAGCTGGACTCGGTAACTCTACTCCGAAATTTTTAGGAATCATAATAATAATCATCAAAAAGCTTGAAAACATAATTAAAGGCATAGTAGCAATGAATCCATCTTTAATAGCCATCATATAATTATTAGTAGAAATTTTTTCAAATTTCCCTTGTTGCTTTTCAATGGCAGCGACTAGCTTATCCATAAAACTCCTCCTATAAAAAATTCAACCTCATATTTAAAACATATTAAACATCATTCAAATCGCTAACCTTAATTCCGTTTTAGCCCTTTTACCCAAAGAGCACTTTTCTTAATATATCTCTTCTGTGTTTCATAATCAACAAAGAAAAGACCATATCGCTTATTGTAGCCATTCGCCCAAGAAAATTGATCTTGCAAAGACCATATAAAATATCCTTGAATATTGACTCCCCTGTCCCGAGCCTCTAAAACCTTATGTAAATGTTGTTCAATGTAGCAGATTCTCTTACTATCATCAATAATATCACCCTCTATCTCTGGTTTAACTTCTTTAAGGGCTGTACCATTTTCCGTTAAATAAATGACTGGATGTTGAGGATATTCTTCTTTGATACGAAGCAACATATCAAATAGTCCTTGAGGATAAATATTCCAATCCCAATCTGTTGTCGGAATCCCAGTTTTTTTTACAAATTCACCTAGAGCATTTAATTTAAAAGAGGTGCGTCCTTTTATTCCTGTTGAATTAAATTGTTGTTTATTTTCACCTTCGTATTCACGAATAAATTCTGAACGATAATAATTCATCCCAAACATCGTATTAAGAGGTGCAGCTCTTTTCATAATTTCTAAGTCACCATCTTCTATAATAAAGCTAGAATTATTAGCTTCCAATATTTGATTCAAGTGGAAAAGCGTGTCATCACTGTAGTACCCCAAAAAAGTTCCATCTAATAGAAACTTATTATTATAAACATCATACCGTTTAGCTGCTAAAATATTTTCTTTTTTCCCATCAATAGAATAGCCTGGTTTTAAAGCATGAATACAACCTATCTCTCCCTCAATTCCTAATTGATGAAATTCGAGGACTGCACGAGCATGCGCCAACAACATATTATGATTCGCTTGAATTGCTTCAGATAATTGAAAATGGTGATTTGGAGGAAACTGACCTCCTATATATTGACCTGCAGCAAGAGACATCAGTTCATTGATTGTAAACCAATGTTTGATTTCTGTAAATTCTTGAAAACAAAAGCGAGCATATCGTATGAAACGATCAATATTCCCTCTATTCAACCAATCCCCTGTTTCTAACATTTTCTGAGGCGAATCAAAATGATGTAAAGAAACAAACGGAATCACATTATGTTTTAAGCAGGACTGAAATACTCTATGGTAATACTGAACAGCCAATATATTAGGCTCCCCATCTATATCAGGAAATATGCGAACCCAAGAAATAGATAAGCGCAAAGCCTGTAAACCATGTTCTGCCGCCAAGGCTATATCTTCTTCATAACGATGATAAAAATCACTAGCTGGATCTGGTAAGAACGGACTATTTTCTTGCAAATAAACATCCCACATATTTATTCCTTTGCCATCTACCCTAGTTGCACCCTCTACTTGGTAAGCAGCGGTGGCTGCTCCTAATAAAAACTCTTTTGGTAGGGCATTAACCTGTAAATTTTCCATAACCGATCCTCATTGCAAGCCAATGTGTTCTTCAATCTTTCGAATTCGTTCATATTCATCAATAAAAAATTTTACCTGATCATACAACAGCATCGTTGTCATCAAGGTATCTTGACCATGAATCATAATAAAACTCACTTCAAAATTATCTCCAGATGCCTCCTCCGCTAATAAATTAGTCTGTTCTCGATGGGCAGACACTATCGAATCGTTTGCAGACTCAACTAATTCTCTTGCCTGTTCAAAATATCCATCTCTCGCAAATGCTAAAGCATCCATCAAATCTGACCTTGCATCTCCTGCGTAAGCAACAATTGTAAAACCAAGCATATTTATTTCTTCTTTTGATTTCATCCTTCTCCCTCCTCAATCTTGATTCATATTTTACACAACATTATTAAAATTACTTCGCTACGATACAAATAGAAAGACAACTCTAAATATCTTAAAAATCCTGAAATTTCATAATATTTAGGGTTAATCTTGTCTGAATACCCTAGTTTATTTCCTATACTTATGATTTATAGGCGGAAACCAGCGTAGTTTTTTGCTACTTCAATTACACGATAAACATCCAAATTAGATTGGAATAGCAATTCGTGACCACGGATATAATTCAAAACATTTCTCCATTCATCTTGAGCTTGCCTTGTTTTTCCAGTTGCTTGAAGATATAAAGCCTTCGCCATCTTAACAACATATTCACGATGATAACTTAGTTGTTTCCATTCATCCTTTTGACTATTCACTAATTTAGAAATATTTTCCTCAATAATTGGCAAAAAATTATCAGCTAGATTGTAAGCTATATAATAATTATTCGCTAGAACATCATTTTGACGACTGCCAATTGCATTAAAATAATCACATGAGGAATAAATAGATAATTTTTCTAAATATTCAACAACAGACTGCCAATTTGACCCATACAAAGCAGAAAAGTATTCTTCAATCAATTCTTCATAACTTCTTGTCTTCTTCCAGAGCATTTGCCCCATAACATAATTAGGAAAATTATGAGGGAATCCTGCACGTAATTCTTGACACGAAATGTAACCGTTCAAATGTAGGTTAGAAAGATAAGATACATCTCTGTAAATAGTTTGACTAATTTTCATATATCCTAAATCACCATAATGAGCACGCCCTAAAGGATAGTCATATACGAAACTATCTCCTTTAAATGTTTTTTGCCACTCAAAAAGATAAGATAAATTTTCCTCAAGAGAATTCGGAAGTATAATTTTATTACGCATATAAGGTTTAGGAGCAGGTATGGAATTGTCAAAATCTACATCTGCATAACTCATTTCAAATGTTCTTGTAATAGGTGCAAACATCATGGTAAAGCGTTCAGGATTATCTAATTTTTCTTTCTGAGGCGCCCATAACAACTCATGATAAAGTAGGAAACAAATCTTTGTATCTAATCCCTCACTCCTTAAAGCCCTATCCAATTGATTGAGAATACGAATATACTGATCCGAAACTAATTCTTGTCTACAGTTTTCGCATTCACAAATATTATTACGAGCATCCGACAACCATACATGTAAGTAATTCACATCAGGTCTTTTCTTGGCATAATCCGTAATAATTTCTACCATCTTATCCGCCACATCTGAATTTGAAAAATCCAGACTTGTTAAAATTGGAGCCGTACTAAATAATTCTCGCTTCCCGTTTATTTCAGCGACATACGGTTTCTTCTCCTCTGAAATACTAAGACCTGATTCCCAGCCAAATTTTGAAGAGTAACCTAAAACCTCACCTGTCCATCCATGACCAACACGATGATGAATAAGACCTCTTTTTTGCAATTCTTTATCCAACCTATCACTCAATTCTTGTACTAATTCATTTGAGAATTTTTCTTTATTTAGGTATGGATTAAACTCATGTTCATACCAACGTTTCAAAAAAGAATAGGGATTTTCAAACTGAATGAAAAAACTGTTCATCCCAATCTTAGGTAGCCAATCAATGAAATCTAGTATATTTTCAAATGAATCTGCTCCCTCTATACATACTCCCCTATGATAGTAACTGGCTGTTTCATCTATAGATAGCTCTTTATCTAAAAAATCTTCAAATCTTAACTCTGGAATAAAGTCATGTCCGCGCCCTGGTCTAGTATACACAACACCAAATTCATGAAACATTCGGTAAATTCCAATAAGTAAACCTACAATTGTATTGGACTCAATTCTCCCCTTACCCTTATTTAATGAGATGAAAATATGGTCTTTTCCATCTTCTTCATTGACTAATCCTACAAAAATATCCGCTTCCTTCTCCTCGACAAGTTCTATATCGGTATTAAATACCTGGTTCATATAGTATCTTAATTCCTCTAAGGCGAAGCTAGAATAAGCATTTTTCTGCTGATCAAATACTCTGATAACCATCTTATTCCCCTCCAACAGTAGCTTTTTCTTTTTCAAGATTGCGTTTATCTGCAATTTTGAAGAATGGATAATAAATTGCCACAGAAACCAAAATTAAAACAACTTGTAATACAGCTCCTTGCCAACTAGCCCCTGTCGCAAGGAATCCTCCTATGATCGGTGGCATTGTCCACGGAAGGATTACACCTGTTGTATAAGGTACTAATCCTACAGCCATTGATACATAGGTAATTAAGGCATTGATTGTAGGAGTAGCAATAAACGGAATCAGCATAATAGGATTTAAAACCGTTGGAAACGTAAATAGAATAGCTGTATTGATATTAAAGATAGACGGTATAATAGCTAGCTTACCTAATGTTTTATTAGCACGACTCTTACTAAATAGGAAGAGACAAATCGCAAGACCAATAGTCGCTCCACCGCCACCAATAAATACAAATAAATCTTTAAACGGTAATGTAATAATGTGTTGTAGGGTTTGTCCTGCAGCCACAGCTTCTTGGTTTTCTGTAGTAAATTGTAACCAAACTGGGTCTACAAAAGCATTTAAAACTTGTCCCCCATTAACTCCACAGAACCAAAAGAATGAGTTTACAATAACACATAAAATCATACCTGGAAGCGTTCCCGCAATTAACTTAAGCGGTGTTCCAACAATTGCACCTAGGAGTCCGTTGAGACCTCCTGCAACTCCTGCCGCTTCAAGACCTTTTAAGACCAGAGCCCACAAAACAAAAGTAGTAAAACCAGGTAAAAGAGCTGAAAATGATTTACTTACTACATCTGGGACACCACTTGGCATTTTTATCGTAATTCCGCGCTGGATAAACATACGATAAATCTCCGCTGTAATCAATCCAATGGTAATCGCCATAAACAAAGAAGAAGCATTCAGGCTAGAAAATGGTATTGCACCGCCAAATAACTGCTTGACCTGCTCCCCATTTTTATCATAAACCATACTCGAAAAACGAGGTGCCATCAATACAAAACTGGATAAGGCTATGATTCCTGCCGACGGACCATCTGTACCATATCCTTCCGACAACCTGTAGGCAATACCGAAACAAGCGACCAAGGAGATAATCGCTACTGTTGACTGATTCATAGTTGTCAAGATACTTAGCAATCCAACACTATTTAGCCAATTTGTAAAAGCCTCTTGAGGCCAACTGATTAGAATAAGAAACAAGGAACCAACTAAAATCAAAGGCATTGCCATCATAAATCCTTCACGAATAGCTTTCAAATGCCGTTGGTTTCCAACTTTTTCACCAAACGGAGCGACTTTCGTTTCTAAAAACGCTAAAATATTGTTCATCATCGGAACTCCTTTTTTTATTTTTTATAAATTAAATATACCATTAACAGAAAGCGTTGTCAACATATTTTTTGCTGTTTTTACAATATTTTTTTCTTTGTATAGAATAATAATTTTAATTGATTTTTTCTTACGTTTAATATAAAATAAACCAAAGGAGGAAACAAATGATTACAAAACAATCAGCCTTTTTACAAAATAGAGCCACTATACTGGAATTTCTATATCGAAATCCAGCAACATCCCGTACAGATATTGTTAATGAAACAGGACTTACTCCAGCAACAACGACTAACATCATAAAAGAGCTAAGCGAACAATCCCTCATATACGAAACTGGTGATGAATTTAGCGAGTTTTCCGGATCTGGAAGACGTAGAAAAACTATTTCTATTACAGATAATATCCCATCTGTCGTTGGAGGTATTGAAATAAACGTCTTAGGTATCTTTCTCAGTCTATGTGACTTACAAGGGAAAACTATTTTCGAAACAGAAATTTTGAATGAACATTATCCTATTTCAGAAATCAATTCCACCATTACCAATATGATAAAAACAGCTATAGAGTACGCCCCTCTGGAAACAAAATTACTTGGATTTGGCTTATCGATACCTGGACATTATAACAAAGACTCCGGAAATATCATTACAAACAACCCCATATGGGAATCTTTTAATTTATTAAATATAATTAAAGGTTTCAATTTTCCTTTTATTGTAAAAAATAATATTGATTGTATGGCTATAGGGCAATACCTTTTTAATCCACACAATACCCCCGATAATTTTATTTTCCTACACGCTGGATTAGGTATTTACACTTCCTTTTTCACAAAAGAAAAAATAGGAGCCTCTAAAAATCCTTATATCGGAGAAATTGGACACACCATTGTCGAATTGAATGGGCAATATTGTGAATGCGGAAAAAAAGGTTGTTTACAAACATATATTTCTGATGCTTGGTTAATCAAACATGCCCAATTATTATTTAAAAATTCTCAACTAACTGTACTAAAAAGCCTTGTAAAGACTGAAAAAGATATTCATTTAGATACCCTTTTAACAGCTTACAACTTAGGCGACTCTGCTTTACGTCAACAAATTGATAAAGGAGTCAATTTATTGGCCACTTCTATTGCAAATCTTCTCCTCATCAATCCTGCTGATAAAATCTATATCAACAGTCAATTGCTTAATTATCAACCTTTCACTCATGAAGTCAGGGATAAAATCCAAGACCAGCTCCACTTCGTTCCCTTTACTCGTAATATAGAAATTGAAATTTTACCTTACAACAAACATCGTGGAAGTATAGGAGCTTGTGCATTAGCTATCGTTGCTTTTTTCATAGAGCATAACAATGTATTACAAGATATTATTTCACCTTAATATATATTCGAAATCTATAGACCTGTTTAAAGCAACTGCAATCTGTAGTAAACATGAACAAACAACCTCCCTTAAGTTTATGCGAATCCTTGTACTCGTTTGAGAATCTGACCGTTTTAGTAGTCCCTATTGAGTATGTGTTAGGAATGAAGATGATGAGTATCAAGGAACAGGATTTGAAAGATATTGGTTCAATTATTAAATACAAAAACTTTCATTCACCATTCGATACCTTTAAATATTTAAAAGACATGGGAGTTGATACTATTGACCTCTCTGTTCTCTTAGAAGGTTTTAGTTATGCTTATGGTATGGATTGGTTAGAAAAATTTTTTAAAGAAAATCAATATAAACTTCGCGAATTTTATTAACAGTATCAAACAAGATGATTGTCAATTAGCCAGTCGTCTTGTTTTTATGATTGAATGAAATAAAATCGAAACAAATCACTTAGAGAATTCCAATCAATTTCTAGCACTGTTTGAGACGTTTCAGCGGACTATTTCAGATTCGGTCCACTATTCCTTCCCAAAAACATTGCATATTGCGCCGAAGGAATTGCTCACACTATCCCAAGCACAAAACCCTCAGTCGATTGACCGAGGGTTCCTTATTTCATTATTCAAGAACTTGATTAGCTCAATGCATCCAAGGCATCATCCATTGAAAGAACTTCGTGGAAGACACGTTGTGTCAATTCAGTTTTTTGTTCTGGAGTGAGGTATTTAGTGTTTACACAGTATCCAGAGATACGTACGATAACGTCTTCACCTGACATGATCTTTTCGTAAACATCGTTCAAGTCCATAACGTTCAAGTTAACGTGTTGTCCACCGTTTTCGAAGTAACCATCAAGGATTGTTACCAAGTTATCAACTTGTTCGTCACGAGTCTTACCAAGAGCGCGAGGTGATACTTGTGTAGTCAATGAGATACCATCAGCTGCATAACTAAAGTCAAGGCTAGAAAGTGAGTTCAAGTTTTGCAACCATCCACCTTTAGCTTTGTTAGATGGGTTAGCACCTGGTGAGAAGAATTCAAGTTTAGACAAGTTCACAGAACCATCTTCGTTGAGGTATACACCTTTGTGGACTGGTGAGTTACCAGTTTGTTTAGAGTAAGCAACGTTAGATGTGATTGTCAAAAGTGATACTGTAGCTTCAGCGTCTTTGTAAAGTTTGTGGCTACGTAGACGAGTTGTGTAAGCTTCGATCAACCATTCTGCCAATTCGTTTGAACGTGGGTCATCTTCACCCCAACGTGGGTATTCACCGATTGTTTCGTAATCGTAGATGTAGCCATTTTCGTCACGGATTGGTTTAACTGTAGCGTATTTGATAGCTGACAATGTATCAACAGTGTTAGCAAATCCACAGATACCAAATCCCATGTTAGCACGTTGTTTAGTTGGCAAGAAGGCCATTTGAACAGCTTCGTAGTTGTACTTATCAGTCATGTAGTGGATGATATTCAAAGCATCTACATAAGTGTCAGTCAACCAGTCAAGAGATTTTTCAAAGTTAGCTTTAACTGATTCAAATTCAAGAACTTCGTCACGGATTGGTTCGATGTCAAATACTTTGTAGTCTTTGTGAACATCGTCGTAACCACCGTTCAAACCAGTAAGAAGGGCTTTCAATACGTTTACACGCGCACCGAAGTACTGGATGTTGTGGCGTTGTTCTTCATTTTCTGGGTCAAGTGGAGACACACAGCATGAGATACAGCTCATTTCACCATATCCGTCTTTAGCCATTGTTGTTACACCTTCGTATTGGATAGAAGAGTGTTTGTGGCTCATGTGCATACAGTAGCGACGGAAGTTGTATGGCAATTTGTCAGTCCAAAGAACTGTCAAGTTTGGTTCTGGAGAGTTACCGATGTTGTCAAGAGTGTTCAAGAAACGGTAGTCCATCTTAGTAACACGGTGACGACCGTCGTTACCCATACCAGCCATAGAAGTTGTGATGAATGTTGGGTCACCTGAGTACAATTGGTCGTAAGCTTTTGTACGAGCAAATTTAACTGTACGAAGTTTCATAACGAAATCATCAACGAATTCTTGGATTTCTGATTCAGTAAATGTACCACGAGCAAGGTCACGTTCTGCAAAGATGTCCAATACGATTGGCACACGTCCTAGGGATGTAGCAGCACCGTTGATAACACGGCAGACAGACATGAAGGCGATGTTAACCCATTGGATAGCTTCTTTAACGTTCATCGCTGGTTTGCGAACATCAACTCCGTAAAGGTCACCCAAGCGAACAACTTGTTGCAATGCTTGGTATTGAAGGTTGATTTCTTCACGAAGACGGATTGTTTCTTCATCAATTTCTTCGATTGCATTCCAGTCGTTTACTTTTTCTTGCATCAAGTAGTCTGCACCGTAAAGAGCAAGACGTGCGTAAACACCGATGATACGTCCGCGTGAGTATGCATCTGGAAGACCAGTTACAGTGTGTGCGTGACGTGCGCGACGAATGTTTGAAGTGTAAGCACGGAAGATACCGTCGTTAACTGTAGTCACATATTTAGTGAAGATTTCGTGAACAGCTGGGTCTGGTTCGTATCCATTTTCTTTCAAAGTAGTTTCAGCCATACGGATACCACCTTTTGGCATGAAGTTCAATTTGAAGAGTTCATCGTTTTGGATACCGAAGATAACTTCGTTTTCTTTATCGATAAATCCTGCTGGGATATCAGCGATAGATGTTGGACGAGTGTCCATTGGGAAACGAGTTTCTTCGTAGTGAGCCTTCGTTTCTTCTACAATTTTTTTGATGTGAAGTGAACGTTCTGTTGGTCCAGCAAGGAAGCTTTCATCTCCATCGTAAGGTGTGTAGTTAGCTTGTACGAAGCGTGATACACTTGCTTTTTCTTTCCAATCTACGCCTTTGAAGCCTTCCCAAGCTTTGTCAAAAATATCTTGTGCTTCAACAACTGTCTTAACAACCATGTTAATGTCCTCTTTTTTCTTTCTAGTAACAGCCATCTGTTACATTCATGAGACAAGTATACCATACAGTAATCGTTTTCAACAAGTGGCAAATCCCTATTTTTACACTTTCTTTTCTAAAACAGTCTGTGTTTTATCCCAAACTGTATTATATTTTTGAAAAAAATATACCCTTTTTTCCTTTTTTCAGAAAAAAGGGTATAATAAAAGAAAATAAGCTGTAAAAAGGGGGGCTAGGCATGTTGATTTTTCCTTTATTAAATGATTTGTCCAGAAAAATCATCCATATTGACATGGATGCCTTTTTTGCTGCAGTGGAAATCAGAGATAATCCTAAACTCAGAGGAAACCTGTCATTATCGGAAGCGACCCTCGGCAAACAGGTGGGCGTGGTGTCGTTTCTACTTGTAGCTATGAAGCTCGAGCTTTTGGTGTCCATTCAGCCATGAGTTCCAAGGAAGCCTATGAACGCTGTCCCCAGGCAATCTTCATCTCAGGAAATTATGAAAAATACAAGGCTGTGGGACTCCAGATCCGAGCTATCTTTAAGCGTTATACAGATTTAATAGAACCCATGAGCATTGACGAAGCCTATTTGGATGTAACAGAAAATAAACTCGGTATCAAGTCAGCAGTCAAAATCGCTCGCCTCATTCAAGAGGATATCTGGCAAGAACTCCATCTGACTGCTTCTGCTGGCGTTTCTTATAACAAATTCTTAGCTAAAATGGCTAGCGATTATCAAAAACCACATGGTCTGACAGTGATTCTACCTGACCAGGCTGAAGATTTTCTCAAACAAATGGATATTTCCAAGTTTCATGGAGTAGGAAAGAAGACAGTAGAACGTCTGCATCAAATGGGTGTTTTTACTGGCGCTGACCTACTTGAAGTTTCTGAAGTGACTCTGATAGACCGTTTTGGCAGACTGGGCTATGATCTTTATCGAAAGGCTCGTGGCATTCACAATTCCCCCGTCAAATCCAATCGCATCCGTAAATCAATCGGCAAGGAGAAAACCTATGGAAAGATTCTCCGTGCCGAGGAGGACATCAAAAAAGAGCTGACTCTCCTATCAGAAAGGGTCGCTCTCAATCTCAATCAGCAAGAAAAAGCTGGAAAAATTGTCATTTTGAAAATCCGCTACGAGGACTTTTCAACTCTTACTAAACGAAAAAGTCTTGCTCAAAAAACACAGGATGCTAGTCAGATAAGCCAAATAGCCCTGCAACTCTATGAAGAATTAAGCAAGAAAGAAAGAGGTGTCCGCCTGCTGGGGATTACCGTGACTGGATTTTAAAACCTTGAAGAGCTGCCCCTTCAAGGTTTTTCTTATACAAATAAACGGACAAAACTGTAAAGTAGCAAAACACTACCAAGCACGATACGGTATTTACCGAAAAGGGTAAAGTCGTGTTTTTTCACATAACTTGTCAAGAAACGAATAGCTACCATGCTGACTGCAAAGGCTACTCCCATCGCAACCAAGAGCAAAAACAATTGCCCAAAGCTCAAGAGCTGTCCTGCTTTCACAAATTTGAAAATCTTTAATGCACTAGCTCCAAACATAACTGGAATTCCAAGATAGAAGGTAAATTCTGTCACAACAGAACGACTGGTTCCATTCAATAAACCACCGACAATCGTTGCACCTGAACGGCTAGTCCCTGGTAAAAGAGCAAGAACTTGGAAGAGTCCGATATAGAAAGCGGTCGTATAAGGAAGCTTGTCCAACTCTGTTACACTTGGCTCGATAGCACGCGCTTTATTGCGCTTTTCCAAATAGATAAAGGCAATCCCATAGATAATCAACATGAGAGCAACAGAAACCATGTTATGGAAGTGGGTATCAAACCAATCATCAAACTTAAATACTGCAAGCAAAGGTAAAGTAGCTACAAGAACTTTAGACCACAATTGCCAAGTTCGACGAACTTCCTGCTTGTCTTTACCCGGTTTAAAGGGATTGAGCTTATTAAAGTAAATCACCATAACCGCTAAAATCGCTCCAAGCTGAATCACGACATTAAACATGGACATAAAGGCTTCATTTTGATTTTGGTATTGGATAAATTCCTCTGCTAAAATCAAGTGACCTGTACTGGAAATCGGCAACCATTCCGTAATTCCTTCAACAATACCGAAGAAGATAGATTTTAAAATTTCAATAAGATACATAGATTCCTCCTTTTTCTATCTTCCATTATAGCATATTTTAGCTCTCTTTAAAAGGCGCCGATACTGCCGCCACCTCCGCCTCCAGAGAAGCCACCACCAGAACTTCCACTCCCAGAAGATACGGAGTAGGTACTTGCTGTATTTGCGACATTGGCATAATGGCTCATTTGCGCGCTTGAATGATAAAACATACTGTGCCAGCCATAAGCCACATAGAGATTGATATCTGGATTTTCCACTTGAATCTGATGAACTTTCATCAAATGACTAACCTTGTCCGCATAGCCAAATAAGGTCGCATAGACCAAGAGGCGATTCCAGACCACAATACTTTCCAACTCTGCCTGATCCAATCGCGCAATCTCACGCAACATATTTTCAAAACTGGTCCAGAGATAGTAGACCTCTGCTCCTGCTTCATTTAGGACACCATCACGATTATCTAATCGAAGCTTCCAATAATAGAAAACAGCCAAAACTAAACCTAGAAAACCAAGTACTGGCAAGGGGAGGTAATGATAGCCATAAACATCCAAACTGTACAAGAACAAACCAAATCCGATAAATAGGGGCAAGATAGTCAAGACCCCCATACCCACTTGCAAGGCCTTTTCCCCACCAGTTAAAGGACGATAATAATCCGGAAGCCCCCAGAAGGAAACTCGACTTCTCACTCCTTCTTGTATCTGACTCAATACTTCTTCAAAAGAAGATTTGAGCTGACGCCCCTTTGCTTGAATCCGTTTTTCATCAGAGACTTTTGCTCTACGATAAAGACTATCAGATACCTTGTAATCCGCAAACAAATTGGAAAGAGTTTCTTCTTTTTTACCTGAAAAAGCCAGATTTAGACAGTCTCTCTCAAAACTTGACAAACTATCTTCTTTTACTAGCCTCAATCCAACTGCATCTCCTTCTGAAATGATAGAGACATTCCCACGGTCTATCACATCTAGCAAGGTAGCTTGAATAAGTTGATCAAAGGTGAATTTTCCAGCTCCCTTGACCAAGGGACTCACTTCCTCCAAGGAGGTCGAGTAGACTGCCTCTGATAAAACCATAGGCTCTAATTCCATTGGTGGTTCATAGATACGATGATTTTTGGCATATTTGACCGAAGGAGTGGTCTTTCTTCTATAAATAAAATAAAAGCAAATACTCAATAACAAGGAGATAGAAAGTATCGAAGGGAAGACCCAAGTAACGAGTTGTTTACTTTGCTCTTTTTCTTTAAAAATCGAGTCTTCTATCTTATTAAACTCTTCTAAACGATTCCCTTTCAATCCCTGATTCGTAGCATTAGCAAAATCGGTCCGAGGCCAGTAGGCATGCAATTCAACTCCACGCTTAGCCGGAAGATTGTCCAAACGAATAGTATAATCAAAGTTACTCTTTTCAACCGTTCCCTCTCTAAAAAGTTTCCCTGTATGGAAAAAGAGTTTTTCACCCCCCTTATCTCCCCTTACATGAAATTCAAACTTGCCAATAGCCCCTGAACTATCTGTTAAAGGTTGCCAATTTAATTCAGCGATATCATCATAAAGGAAAAGCAAATTCTTTAAGTTCCAGACAAGGTCAACTTCAACTGTGTCGCCATCTTGACCTGGATTATAAACTTTAACAGTATAACCATCTGCTCCTTCTATCACTTCACTAGTAACGTCTGCTAGTTCAGCACCATTTCGCAGCCTGAACCTTTGGATGAGGATCAATATCAAATCCACTAGGCATCTTGCCAGCACGTCCAAGTCCCACGATTTGGCCCTTAAAGTCCTCCTCAAACTGATAAACTATCTTCTGTCTAAATTCTGCCGTATTGTCTGCATGAATATACAAATCTCCTTGGTAGGAGTTTATCTTGAAATCAATGGCAAAAACAGAGAGTGGCAGAAGGCAAAACAAGCCTAACACCAGTAAGAAAAAAGTTTTTTTCATCAACTAAGCCCCCTTTTTATCTTTGCTATCATTATATCATTTTTTCATAAGTAAGGGCTTACCTATGTTGAAAAATAGAGTTTTTTTCGATAAAATAGGAGACAGTTATTTTTTAATAGATTAGAAATAGGAGAAATCATGAGAAAAATATACTTATCTATTTTCACAAGTCTCTTGCTGATTCTGGGACTTGTCAATGTTGCCCAAGCCGATGAATATTTACGCATCGGGATGGAAGCAGCATATGCCCCCTTTAACTGGACTCAGGATGATGATAGCAATGGGGCTGTCAAAATCGATGGGACTAACCAGTATGCTAACGGATACGATGTTCAAATCGCCAAGAAAATCGCTAAGGACTTAGGTAAAGAACCTTTGGTTGTTAAAACCAAGTGGGAAGGTCTAGTCCCTGCCCTTACTTCTGGTAAGATTGACATGATTATCGCAGGTATGAGTCCTACTGCTGAGCGCAAACAAGAAATTGCCTTTTCAAGCAGTTACTACACTAGCGAACCAGTTTTGCTTGTCAAAAAAGATTCTGCCTACGCAAATGCAAAATCTTTGGATGACTTTAATGGTGCAAAAATCACCTCTCAACAAGGTGTCTACCTCTACGACTTGATTGCACAAATCCCGGGCGCTAAAAAAGAAACAGCCATGGGAGACTTCGCTCAAATGCGCCAAGCTCTTGAGGCTGGTGTCATTGATGCTTATGTTTCTGAACGCCCTGAAGCACTGACTGCCGAAGCCGCTAACTCTAAGTTCAAGATGGTCCAAGTAGAACCAGGTTTCAAAACTGGAGAAGAAGATACAGCTATCGCCATTGGACTTCGTAAAGATGACAACCGTATTAGCCAAATCAATGCCAGCATTGAAACCATTTCAAAAGACGATCAAGTTGCCTTGATGGATCGTATGATCAAGGAACAACCTGCCGAAGCTACAACAACTGAAGAGACTAGCAGTAGTTTCTTTAGCCAAGTCGCTAAAATTCTTTCTGAAAACTGGCAACAACTCTTGCGTGGTGCTGGTATCACTCTTTTAATCTCTATCGTCGGAACCATCATAGGTCTCATTATTGGCCTTGCCATTGGTGTCTTCCGTACTGCTCCTCTATCTGAGAATAAAGCCATTTATGGCCTACAAAAACTAGTCGGCTGGATTCTCAACATCTACATTGAAATTTTCCGTGGTACGCCAATGATTGTTCAATCGATGGTTATCTACTATGGAACTGCCCAAGCTTTCGGTATCAACCTTGACCGTACACTGGCTGCTATCTTCATCGTTTCAATCAACACTGGTGCCTACATGACCGAAATCGTCCGTGGTGGTATCCTAGCAGTTGACAAGGGACAATTTGAAGCTGCGACTGCTCTTGGTATGACTCATAACCAAACCATGCGTAAGATTGTCCTACCTCAAGTAGTCCGTAACATCCTACCAGCAACTGGTAATGAATTTGTCATCAATATCAAAGATACATCTGTATTGAACGTTATCTCTGTTGTCGAACTTTATTTCTCAGGAAATACCGTGGCAACTCAAACTTATCAATACTTCCAGACATTTACAATCATCGCCGTGATTTACTTTGTCCTCACCTTCACCGTAACACGTATCCTACGTTTCATCGAGCGCCGAATGGACATGGATACCTATACTACAGGTGCTAACCAAATGCAAACGGAGGATTTGAAATAATGACACAAGCAATCCTTGAAATTAAACACCTCAAAAAATCCTATGGCCAAAACGAAGTGTTAAAAGACATTTCTCTCACCGTCCACAAGGGAGAGGTAATCTCTATCATCGGAAGCTCTGGAAGCGGAAAATCAACCTTCCTACGCTCCATTAACCTACTTGAAACGCCAACTGATGGACAAATTCTTTATCATGGACAAAACGTCCTCGAAAAAGGCTATGACCTCACGCAATACCGTGAAAAGTTGGGAATGGTGTTCCAATCCTTTAACCTCTTTGAAAATCTCAACGTTCTTGAAAATACAATCGTCGCTCAGACAACTGTCCTTAAACGCGAACGTACAGAAGCTGAAAAGATTGCCAAAGAAAACCTTGAAAAGGTCGGCATGGGAGAACGCTACTGGCAAGCCAAACCAAAACAACTCTCAGGTGGTCAAAAACAACGTGTGGCCATCGCTCGTGCCCTTTCAATGAATCCTGACGCCATTCTCTTTGATGAACCAACATCAGCTCTCGATCCAGAAATGGTTGGAGAGGTCCTCAAAATCATGCAAGATCTGGCTCAGGAAGGCTTGACTATGATTGTCGTAACCCATGAAATGGAATTCGCTCGTGATGTCTCTCACCGTGTTATCTTTATGGATAAGGGTGTAATCGCTGAAGAAGGCAAACCAGAAGACCTCTTCACCAATCCTAAAGAAGACCGTACAAAAGAGTTCCTTCAACGCTATCTCAAATAAAAAGAAAAGGCTGCATCAATCGTGCAGTCTTTTTGCTGTCCTCATACTCTTCGAAAATCTCTTCAAACCACGTCAGCTTCGCCTTGCCGTAGGTATATGTTACTGACTCTGTCAGTCTTATTTACAACCTCAAAGCAGTGCTTTGAGCAGCCTACGGCTAGCTTCCTAGTTTGCTCTTTGATTTTCATTGAGTATCAAAATGAAAAGGCAGACCTTATTCAAGAATCCGCCATTATCCAAAGATTAATCTTCAAATTTTTCATGATTTTTTTCATAGAAATCAATTAAACCTAGAGCTGTTTCAAATGAAATATTTTTTACTTTTGCACGACCCTGCGCTAGAGCAATGATAGACATTTCACGCGCATTCGTTTCTTTAGAGATACGGTAGCCTGTGATTTTCTTATCACGAACCCAGCCAACAACTGATTCTACTTTTTCAAAGTTTGACTTAGCCATGTTCTTCTCCTATTTTCTTCTTTACGTTATATTATTCTATACGTTTTTATGTCTTTTGTCAATAAAAAAACATATATTCAATAAAAATAAATGATCCAGAATCTTCTTACTTCCTTTTTTTAAAAGCCGATAATATATAGGTTTTTCATTGTCGAAAACAATTTTTTTATAGTTCTTTAAAAACAATTGTATTATTAAATCTTATTTATGTAATAATATTCATATTTGACAAATGCTGATTCTCGATAATCTAGACATATTCTAATCTTATTTCATATTATTTATTCCACTGTAAAACAAAAAAATTTGACAAAATAATCATCTGCTCTAAACCATTTCTAACGAGTATTTTTCTCCTTTTAGACTTTTTCATGTCTGCACCAGCATTCAATCATTTGGTCAACTTGTACTATTTATTTACTTTATCAAGTTTACTTTTTATTTCTCCTACCCATTAAAAGGCGAGTAGCTAGGAAACCGTAGTATTCTATGTTTCATTTTTTCTACGGTCTTCATCTTACGAGTATCCCGTCACTCTTCTCAGTTAACTCAGTATAAGGCTTCTCATTAGTATTGATTATTTTTTCTAATTCCTATTATATTTAGCCAAATTTCAGATTAGCTATATATAAAATAGTAGATTTCAAAAAACTCCTTACATATAACAAGTAATTTTACTCCCTTACTATAAACTGAATCAAAAAACATAGGTACTATAATGAGTTATGATAGAAATAGCGTAATCGATTTCCTAAGTCCATAGGAATCGCCCCCTTTCTTCATCTTCATTATAGCACCTATACATCAATTGTGCAAATAATATGATATTTTTTTATTAGTCCTCAGACAAGCATATTATAGAGCGTTTCGTTACCATTTAAGTTAATATAAGCTGGATCAAAACCTTCCATTCGACGAATCAAGCCTGCATAATCATGCTTATCTGCCAAGGCAATCCCAATCAATACTGGGCCTGTCCCCTTGCTAGCTCGTTTGATATACTCAAAACGTGTGATATCATCATTTGGCCCCAAGATATCATTTACAAACTCACGCAAAGCCCCCGGACGCTGTGGAAAATTAACCACAAAGTAATGCTTGATCCCATCATAAATCAAGGCACGCTCTTCCATTTCCGGCATACGGTTGATATCATTATTTCCTCCAGAAATGATACAACAAATGGTTTTCCCCTTGATATATTCAGCCAAAACCTCTAAAGAAGCGATACTAGCAGCTCCAGCAGGTTCTGCGACAATCCCTTGCTTAGAGTAGAGGTCAATCAAGGTTTCAGAAATCAATCCCTCATCGACACCTACCAAAGTTTGAACATGTTGACGAGTTGCTTCATAGGTCAATTGACCTACCTTTTGTACAGCAATCCCATCCGCAAATTTGTCAATTTCTTTGAGTTTAACAGGTCCACCAGCTTCAAAGGCAGCCTTCATAGAACGCGCTCCATTCGCCTCTACTCCAATGACTTCAATTTCTGGACTTGTTTCCTTGATATAGGTAGAAACCCCAGCAATGAGACCACCGCCGCCAACAGGGACCAAAACAGCATCAAAATCAATCGACTCTTTTCGAGCCTCTTCTAAAATCTCATAAGCAACTGTCCCTTGACCAGCTTGAACATGGGCATCATCAAAGGGATCAATAAAGGTACGATTTTCAGAGACTGTAAATTCTTGAGCTGCCTTAGCAGAAGCATCAAAGGTATCTCCAACTAGTTTAATGGTTACGAAGTCCCCACCAAAAAAGCGAACTTGACCAATCTTTTGTTGCGGAGTAGTAATTGGCATAAAGATAGTAGCAGGAATCTTCATTTCATTACAAGTATAGGCAACTCCCTGCGCATGATTTCCCGCAGAGGCACAGACTACCCCTCGCTCACGCTCTTCCTTGCTGAGCTGAGAAATTGCATAATAGGCACCACGAATTTTAAAAGAACGAACACGTTGAGCATTTTCCTTTTTCAAATAAATCTTAGCGCCATACTTCTCCGATAAATAATGGTCGTAATCCAGTGGGGTATTCACAACCACACCGCTCAAGACTTTATGAGCCTTGATTATATCTTTTGAACTTAACATCATTTTCTCCTAGACTATTTCAAACTTATCGCAATCATTCCTCTTAAAAAAGAGATGAATTGATTATAAAAGCGAGTTAGTCCCCCAACTCGCCTTCACCTTAATTTCTATCAATTAGTTATAGATTTTGAATGCATCATCGTCGTTTTTACCAACGAATGGCATTGCTTTACGCAATTCTGCACCAACTTTTTCAATTTCAAGGTTAGCTGCTTGTTCACGGTAAGCAGTCAATTTTGGACGTCCAGCTTTATAGTCATTTACAAAGTCATTTGCAAATTTACCATTTTGGATGTCTGCCAAGACAGCTTTCATGTTTTCTTTAACTTGCTCAGTAATTACACGTGGACCTGATACATAGTCACCGTATTCAGCAGTGTTTGAAATTGATTGACGCATTTTCTTAAATCCACCTTCATAAATCAAGTCAACGATCAATTTCATTTCGTGAAGAACTTCAAAGTAAGCCAATTCTGGAGCGTAACCTGCTTCTGTCAAGACTTCGAAACCAGCTTCGATAAGGGCAGTCAAACCACCACAAAGTACAGCTTGTTCACCAAACAAATCTTCTTCGGTTTCTTCTTTGTAAGTTGTTTCAAGAAGACCTACACGCGCTGCTCCAACACCTTTACACCAGTCCATAGCAATGTTTTTCGCATTTCCTGTAGCGTCTTGGTATACTGCATAAAGAGCTGGAACACCAAATCCTTCTTCATAAGTACGACGTACCAAATGCCCTGGTCCTTTAGGAGCACACATGAAAACATCTACATCTGCAGGTACTTTGATAAATTCAAAGTGAATGTTGAAACCATGAGCAAATCCAACTGCATTTCCAGCTTCCAAGTTTGGAGCGATTTCTGCTTCGTACAATTCTTGTTGGATTTCGTCTGGTGCCAAAATCATGATAACGTCAGCCAATTTAGTAGCTTCTGCTACTGTGTAAGTATCAAATCCATCTTCTTTTGCTTTATCAAAAGATTTACCTGGACGTACACCGATAATAACGTCACGACCTGAATCACGCAAGTTTTGAGCATGCGCATGTCCTTGTGAACCATAACCGATAACAGCGATTTTTTTACCGTCAAGTGCTGCTACTTTAACATCTTTTTCGTATTCCATTTGAACTGCCATAGTTTTTCTCTCTTTTCTATTATTTATTGCCTTTTAGGCTGGTTTAACAAATTTAAAATATTTTTATACTCAATGAAAATCAAAGAGCAAATTAGGAAGCTAGCCGCAGGCTGTACTTGAGTACGGCAAGGCAAAGCTGACGTGATTTGAATTGATTTTCGAAGAGTATTAATCGCGGGTAAATCCAGTTGCACCCGTACGAGCGATATTGCGAATACCGTATGGTCGAATGACTCGCAATAGAGCTTCACTCTTTTCAGCATTTCCTGTCATCTGAATGGTAATCGAGCTTGGCGCTACGTCTACCACTGTTGCACGGAAAGGTTGAATAATTGCTAGAATCTCAGCCCGCTTCTCAGCTGGCGCTGACATCTTAACCAAAATCACCTCGCGCTCCAAATGAGGCTTGTCTGTAATATCTCGAATGCGAATCACATCAATCTGACGATTGAGTTGCTTAATGATTTGCTCCACTTCATCATGTGAAGCTACATCAATAATAATGGTGATGCGCGATACATTCGGATCTTCTGTTGCTCCAACAGAGATACTTTCGATATTAACCTGACGACGAGACAGGACACCGGTAAAGCGATTGAGGACTCCTGATCGATTCTGTAGTTTTGCTGTTAACATTCTACGCATGGAACTTCACCCCCAACATCTCATGATTACTCTTACCAGCTGGTACCATTGGTAACACCTGTTCCTTACGAGAAATATCTACCTCGATTAGCATAGGAACATCCTCAGTGATGACTTCAAGGTCTTGATCCAAGGTTTCAGGATTGTCAAACTTATAGTTTTTAATACCGTAAGCTTGTGCCATCAATTGGAAATCTGGAAGGGTATCAAAGACTGACTCAGATGTTCTACCTTCATAGAAGGATTCCTGCCACTGGCGGACCATTCCAAGTGAGTGGTTGTTCAGCATAACCACTTTGATTGGCACCTTGTAAATATTCAAAATAGCCAATTCCTGGTTAGTCATTTGGAAACCACCATCCCCAACAAACAAGACTACTTCCTTATCTGGGTTAGCAATTTTAGCTCCAATTGCTGCTGGAATTCCAAATCCCATCGTTCCCAAACCACCTGAAGTCACTAACTGACGTTCATTTTGGTAGGGATAATACTGGGCTGTCCACATTTGGTGTTGACCAACGTCTGTTACCACAATGGCATCTCCATTCGTCAATTCACCAATTCGTTCAATAACGGCTTGCGGTTGAACCACACGCTCTTTCTTGTCATAAGAACGAACACGGTTCTTATCTTTAGTGACTTTTTCAATCCATTTCTCAGTATTGTTATGAACTGTCGGTTCTGCTAGCAACATTTGCAAGGCTTTCTTAGCATCTCCAACTACAGGAATATCTGCACTGATAATCTTTCCGATCTCAGCTGGGTCAATATCAATGTGGGCAACCTTAGCATTCTTAGCGAAGGTCTTAGGATTCCCCGTCAAGCGGTCATCGAAACGGCAACCAATACTAATCATAAAGTCCGCTTCCGTCATGGCAATATTAGCTGCGAATGACCCGTGCATGCCTCCCATTCCAAGGAAGAGTGGATGACTCGTTGCAATCGTTCCTTGTCCCAAAAGACTGGTTAGCACCGGGATTTGATAGCGTTCTGCAAATTCATTTAATTCTGCAGCTGCTTCAGCATAACTAATCCCACCACCAGCTAGCAAGACTGGTTTTTTAGCTTTGGATAATTGCTTCAAGATTTTCTTGATTTGCATATCATTTGGCTCAAGAGTTGGCTGATAGCTTGGTAGGTTCACTTCTGGTGAATAGATGAAGTCCGTTTCTAAAGCAGATACGTCTTTAGGTAGGTCAATGACAACTGGCCCTGGACGTCCTGTAGTTGCGATATGGACAGCTTCCGTAATGATTCGAGGGATATCAGCTGTCTCACGAACTTGGTAATTGTACTTAGTGATTGGCATGGTAATTCCAACAATGTCTGCCTCCTGAAAGGCATCTTTCCCAATTCCTGCTCGCGCCACCTGACCTGTAAAGACCAAAAGGGGAACACTGTCGCTCATGGCATCTGCAATCCCTGTAATGGCATTTGTTGCTCCTGGTCCGCTAGTGACGACGGCAACACCCAACTTTCCAGTTGATTTGGCATAACCTTCAGCTTCATGCAGACAACCTTGCTCATGGCGTCCTAGAATGTGGCGAATGCCTTTAAAATTATATATCGCATCATAAAAAGGCAAGACTGCACCACCAGGATAACCAAAGATGGTATCAATTCCTAAATCACGAAGTGTTTCCAAAACTAGGTCAGACCCCGTCTTAGGAGATTCTAAACTGATTTTCTCCATTGTTCCCCTTTCTTTCCTCTTAAAAATAACTTGTTACTATCATACCACTTTTTCAAAATTTTTCAAGACAAAAGAAGAAATTTTCTGAATTTTCTATTTTAACGTTTATTTATGAATGTTATTTTGGTTTTTATTTAAAAGATACCGATTTCATTATTTAAAAAGAAAAAAAGAACCGATTTCTCAGTTCTTCATTAATCTTATTCTACACTAAATAGGTATGGGTAAACAGGTTGTTGACCTTGATGAATCTCGACTTCAACGTCTTCGAATTCTTCTGCGATTTCTTGAGCAATTTCATTGGCAAGTTCTTCGCTTCCGTCTTCACCGACATAGAAGGTTACGATTTCACTATCTTCATCCAACATATGTTTCAAGGTTTCTGTCAAGGTTTGGTGCATGTCAGGGTTTGACACGAGAATTTTCCCATCAACCATACCAAGATTATCATTTTCATGGATTTCTAAGCCATCAATTGTTGTATCACGCACAGCTGTTGTGACGCTTCCGCTAACGACATCGCTAAGGGCTGCAGTCATACGCTCTTGATTTTCTTCGATGGACTTGCTTGGATCAAAGGCAAGAAGACTTGTCAAACCTTGAGGAAGAGTACGAGTCTCTACCACTACTGCTGGTTGCTCCAAAACTTCTGCTGCAGATTGAGCTGCCATGAAGATGTTTGTTGTTTGGTAGGAAGATGATGTTACGAGCATTGACCTGTTCAACAGCCTTGATAAAGTCTTCAGTTGAAGGGTTCATAGTTTGACCGCCTTCAATAACATAATCTACACCTTGAGAACGGAAGATATCTGCTAGACCTTTACCAGCCACCACAGCAATTAAAGCATACTCTTTTTCTTCGGCTGGCTTGCTAACTTGGGCAGCTTCTTTTTCAACCTGTGCTTCGTGTTGGTTACGCATATTGTCAACTTTTACCTTGACCAAGCTACCATATTTGAGACCTTCTTGCATAACAAGTCCTGGATCTTCTGTATGGACATGGACTTTGACAATTTCATCATCGTTGACAACGAGGAGAGAATCCCCAAGCTCATTCAAGTAGTTACGGAATTCATCGTAGTCAAAATCTTTGGCATAGGTTGGACCTTGCTTAAGAGCTACCATGATTTCAGTACAGTAACCAAAGGTAATGTCCTCAGTCGCTACGTGACCAGCTACAGACTTGTGGTGCTCTGCATTGATCATTTCACTCATGTTAGCCGGAGTCGCTACAAAGTCCTCAGATGCAATATATTCGCCAGTAAGGGCTGAAAGGAAACCTTCGTAGATGAAGACCAATCCTTGACCACCTGAGTCCACAACGCCAACTTCTTTCAATACTGGAAGCATGTCTGGCGTTTTAGCTAGAGCTGTTTTAGCGCCTTCCAAGGCTGCGCGCATGACTTCAACAGCGTCATCTGTTTGCTCAGCTTTTTTCTTAGCACCGATAGCAGCACCACGAGAAACTGTCAAAATCGTTCCTTCAACAGGTTTCATCACTGCCTTATAGGCAACTTCCACACCTGATTGGAAGGCAAGGGCCAAGTCTTGACCTGTTAACTCGTCTTTATCCTTGATAGCTTGTGAAAATCCACGAAAAAGCTGAGACGTAATAACGCCTGAGTTCCCACGCGCACCCATCAAAAGACCTTTGGCAAGAATGCTCGCTACCTCGCCAACTGTAGAAGCTGGCTTGTCTGCAACTTCTTTAGCACCATTTTCAATGGTCATTCCCATATTTGTCCCAGTATCTCCATCTGGAACTGGGAAGACGTTTAATGAATTGACATATTCAGCTTGCTTATTCAAGCGAGTTGATGCAGCCTGCACCATTTCTTGAAATAAGCTAGTAGTAATTTTTGACACGGTTATTCTCCTACAACTTTGATATTTGAATGTAGACATTTACAGTCTGAGCAGTAATTCCAAGCTGGTTTTCCAAGCTAAAACGAACACGCTCTTGAATGTTTTTTGACACTTCGCTAATCTTTGTTCCGTAGCTCAACACGGTATATACATCAACTGCAATACTGCCATCTTCGGCCGCCTTTACGACGACACCTTTGAGAATAATTTTCCTTACCTAGAAGGGCTTGGAAATTATCTTTGAGGGCATTTTTACTAGCCATACCGACCACACCAAAAATCTCAGTTGCTGCTCCACCTACGACGGTTGCAATCACTTCATCTGTTAGTTCGATTTGACCATCTTTTGTATTAATTTTTACAGTCATCCTTTTTTTACCTCAACTAGTTGATACTCTATTTTATCATATTTCAGCCCAAGTGTAAAAGCAGAATACTGTATCAGCGGATATTTACTCCGTTTTTCAAATGATTTTATATCTACAATAAAAGAAAAAAGACCCTAAGGTCTCCTTTGCTTTTATTATTAAACGCGTTCAACTTTACCTGATTTCAAAGCACGAGCTGAAGCCCAAACTTTTTTAGGTTTACCATCGATAAGAACAGTAACTTTTTGAAGGTTTGGTTTTACGGCACGTTTTGTTTGGTTCATCGCGTGTGAACGGTTGTTTCCTGATACAGTCTTACGACCTGTAAAGTAACATACTTTAGCCATTGTGTTTTCCTCCTATTAGATCTAATATAGCGGATGTGCTAGCACCACATACCGTACTATGTTATCACACTTTCTTCATTTTTGCAAGGGAATTGGAAGATTTTTTTATTTAACGTAAACAACTCCCAATTTCCCAAAAGCCACATCCCCACGGATAATCAAGGTTTTACTGGTTGGGGCTAGAGGGGCATCTGCCTTGGCTACACCACAGAAAGTTTCCACCTTCAAATCAACTCTCCAATGTTGGGGAACATAGATAACTGCATTGCCAAAACCAACTTCCACTTTCAGGGTTGCGCTATCTCCTAAAATTTCTGCATTGTCATAATATATCTTGGCATTGCCAAAACCAACTTCTACTTGGTCGTCTACCAATTCTTGGTCTTGCTTGTAGAAAGTCCCAGTCCCAAAAGCAACTTCCTTATCTGTAAGAATGGTCTTTTTACCATCATACCACCATTTTTTCCCATTCCAAGTTCTGTTAGAATGAGTCAGCATGTTTACTCCGAGAACAATTAGAACTCCTGCCCAGATTAGTGTCTGATTTGGAATCGGTAAAATATCATAAAAATGATTAGCAATCATGAGGGCCACTAGGGCTGTAAAAGAGGCTGAAGTTAAGTGACGACGCAACAAAGCTCCAACTGATTGATAGGCAAAAAATGCAATACCAAGCAAGGGCCAAATTTGCCCACCGAATGAAGGGATTCCAAAATTCCCTTGTAATAATATTAAAGCCGCCAAAATGAGCAACACAATACCAAATGCTTTCTTTTTCATCTTCTTACCTCATGTTTCTTAGATTTTCTTTTAGGAGGGATTGGTAATGTCGTGAGACATGAACCTCCTTATGAGTCTGATAAAAGGAAATGGTGCCCGTTCCTGAAAAGGACTTGTCCACCGAATAAACCTGACGGATATTTGCAATAGTCGACTTGGATACCCGACTAAAATAGCGAGGAAGGATAGCCTCTAACTCATAGAGTTTAAGCCGAACCTCGTAGGCATCTTTCTGGGTATGGGCATAAATCTTGCTACCTTCCGTCTCAAAGAAGAGAATTTCCGATAAGTCCAGATAATATTCACCTGTTCCCTTGTAAAAAATCAACCGAGGAGACTTGGACTCTTGCAAGAGGCGCTGTAAATCCGCAATCTCATCTGTCAAAGCCGCTGCCTTGATGACAATTTCAGTTTCCTCTAAATTACTGTCAATTTCGATTCGTAACTTCATTCCATCTCCTTTCTGACTCTACTATATCAAAGCTAAAATAAGAAAACAAGAGCAAAAAAGCAAGTGGTTACTTTAGACCCGTAAGTGGTTGTAGGACCACCTTAACTTACAAGTCAACATAGAAAGAAAAGCACACCCCACACAAGACCACAAATATAACCAACTACTACATCCTTTGGAAAATGCACTCCACCTAAGACTCTCACTAGACCTAGGAAGGCTGATAATGTCAAACAAATCAATCCCATAATTAGACTAGCATGCAAGCAAGCCATGGAGATAATAGTTGCTGAAAAGACATGACGACTGGGCATTGACTGACCAGGACTATCTCTGTCAAGTAGCGGTACAATTTTCCAAACTTCATAAGGCCTAGGGGCATTGATTTTCTTGCGAAGAAAGGACAAAATCACAAAACCTGATGCAGGGATAAACAAATAGATTCCGTCCTGTTTCCCAAGTCCTTGTTGGAGATAGGTAATTGCTAACAAGGTTAGATAAATCATAGGCATAACTACTGTCATGAACCGATTGAAAGTTCTTAACAAGCTCAGAAGAAAGGGCTGATTTCCAATATTACCAGCAATGTGACCATACCATTCTTGATAATTTTTCATATATTTTCTCATCACTTACTCAAATTTTGCTTGCAGGGAAGCACTTGTCTTCTAGTATAGTGCAGAAAAAGAAGGCCGTCAAGCCTTCTTTCGATTTATTCTTCTGCTTCGTCTTCTGTAAATTGACTGTTGTAGAGGTCAGCGTAGAAACCAGCTTGTGCCATCAGATCATCATGATTGCCTTGCTCAATGATATTTCCATCTTTCATAACCAGAATCAGATCAGCATTACGGATGGTTGACAAGCGGTGGGCGATGACAAAGGAAGTTCTTCCTTCCATCAAACGATCCATGGCTTTCTGAATCAATTCCTCTGTACGGGTATCAACAGAAGAAGTCGCCTCATCTAGGATTAGGAGTGGCGCATCTTTCAGCAAAGCACGAGCAATGGTCAAGAGTTGTTTTTGTCCGACAGACAAGATCACTGTATCATCCAAGACGGTATCGTAACCATCTGGTAGGGTCATAATAAAGTGGTGAATCCCTACAGCCTTGCTGGCTTCGATCACGCGCTCATCACTAATACCCTCTTGGTTATAGATAAGATTGTCGCGAATAGTACCTTCAAAGAGCCAGGTGTCTTGCAAGACCATTGAAAAGGCATCATGTACTTCCGAACGCTTCATCTCCTTGGTATCCACACCATCGATACGGATACTTCCCTTATCAATCTCATAGAACTTCATCAAAAGATTGACAATGGTTGTCTTACCAGCCCCGGTCGGTCCGACAATGGCAACCTTTTGACCTTCATGAGCGGTCGCAGAAAAGTCATGGATAATCGTTCGCTCTGGTGTATAACCAAAGGAGACTCTATCAAAGACTACTTGACCTTTCATATCGCTCAATTGTCTTTCTTTATGGGATTCGTCTTCCATTTCCTCTTCAGCTAGGAATTCGAAGACACGTCCCATGGCCGCACTAGCCTGCTGAAGACTAGTAATCCCTTGGGCAATTTGTGAAAGAGGCTGAGAAAAGATACGAACATAGGCCATAAAGGCAACGATAGTCCCGATACTGATGTGTCCATTTAAGGCCAAGGCTGCACCAACGATAATCACCAAGGCATAGCTAAAATTCCCAATAAACATCATAATCGGCATCATAATCCCTGAAATAAATTGAGATTTCCAGATACTATCATACAGACGATGATTTAATGTTGCAAATTCTTCTTTCGTGCTCTCGATGGCATTGTAACTGGTCACCACATTATGGCCAGAGTACATTTCCTCCACATAACCATTGACAGCTGCCAAATCTTGTTGCTGACTCTTAAAGAAGCCCTGGGATTTGCCCATAAAGACAGACACGAAAGCAAAACCGATAAGAGTTGACACAACCGTCACCAAGGCTAAAATCCAGTTCATCCCAAACATGGTTACCAAGACTGCCACGACCAGTAAAGTGGATGAAAGAACTGTTCCCAGACTTTGATTAAGGGACTGGGCTGCAGTGTCAACGTCATTGGTTACACGAGACAAAGTATCCCCCTGAGAGTGTCCATCAAAATATCCCAATGGTAGGCTATTGATTTTCTCTGCAATGGCTCTTCTCAAACGCTCTGAAAAACGTTGAATAGCTGTTGTAAACAGAAATGCCTGTAAATAATTTGATAGAAGTCCGATCACATAAATGACGGCCAAAAAACCACCAATAGCTGCAACCGCAGCGACATCCACACTTGTTTCCAGACCACTGGCAATGATATTAGTCATTTCCTTGATGCGAGTCGGCCCATAAACAGTAATGATATTGGATACGATTGTTGCTAGAAAGGCTATCAGAAGGGCAAACTGGAGGCCTGCAAGATAGGGTTTACTCTGTTTCCAGAGAGACATTTTCTTATTTTCCATGTTCCAATTCCTCCTTCGATAGTTGTGAATAGGCAATTTCTTGGTAAACTTCATTATTAGCTAGAAGCTCCTTGTGGGTGCCTTGTCCCACGACTTTACCTTGATCCAAGACCAAATCAAATCTGCATCCATAATCGTTGAAATACGCTGTGCGACGATGAGTTTGGTCATAGACTTGGTTTTCTCTGCTAGCTCTTGACGAAGAACTCGATCTGTCTTGTAGTCCAAGGCTGAGAAGGAGTCATCAAAGATGAGGATTTCTGGCTTCCGAGCTAAGGCACGCGCAATTGCCAGACGCTGTCTTTGACCACCTGAGAAGTTGGTTCCTCCTTGGGCCACTTCTGACTCTAAGCCAGCTTCCTTGTCCTCGATAAAGTTCTTAGACTGGGCCAATTCCAAGGCTTGCCACATAGCTTGCTCACTAAGTGGTGTTTCTTGACTCTGTCCAAAGTCTAAATTGCCCTTGACATCACCTGAAAAGAGAACCGCTTTCTGAGGAATATAACCAACCTTGTTGCGCAAATTTTCTAAGGCATATTCTTGAACATTGACACCGTCCACCAGAATTTCTCCGTCTGACACATCGTAGAAACGTGGAATCAGATTGACCAGAGTTGATTTACCAGAACCTGTTGACCCAATAAAGGCCACTGTTTGACCAGCTTCTGCTTTAAAGCTAACATGCTCAATAACCGCCTCCGAATTTGCCGCATAGCGGAAGGTCACATCCTTAAACTCGACCTGACCTTTGAGGTTTTCATCAGCCAGCTGCACTTGAGCAGGGTTTTGGATAGAAGAATGTAAATCTAAAACCTGGTTGATCCGCTTGGCAGAGACCATAGTTCGGGGAAGAACGATGAAGAGTGCTCCCATGAGAAGGAAGCCCATGACAACCTGCATGGCATAAGACATGAAAACAATCATGTCACTAAAGAGAGGCAGACGTGCTATCGGAGCAACGTCGTTAATCACATAGGCCCCAATCCAGTAAATCGCCACACTCAAACCACTTGAAATCCCCATCATGATAGGGTTCAAAATAGCCATAAGACGGTTGACAAACAAATTCAAGCGTGTCAATTCATCATTTGCTGCTGCAAATTTTTCATTTTGGTATTCTTCAGCATTGTAGGCACGAACGACGCGAATACCTGTTAAACTCTCACGAGTAATACTGTTCAGTTTATCTGTCAGCCCCTGAATCAAGGACTGTTTTGGAAAGGCTAGCGTCATCAAAACAGTCGTCATCAGGACGTTGACAATCACTGCCACAAGTACGGCCCAGAGCCAGTATTCCGAATGGCCTAAAATCTTCCCGATAGCCCAGATAGCCATAATTGGACCACGCGTAACCACTTGCAAGCCCATGGTAATCAACATCTGAACTTGAGTAATGTCATTGGTGGTACGAGTTAAAAGACTGGGAATAGAGAATTTCTTAATCTCTGTCTGCGAGTAATCCAAAACTCGGTTAAAAATATCACTTCTCAGCCTACTAGTATAAGAAGCCGCCACTCGGGATGCAAAAAATCCAACTGCAACTACGGACAAGAAGGCAAGAAAGGACATTCCCACCATCATGCTTGCTGGCTGCCACAACTCATCTAAATTAGTTCCTTGACTACCTAGCAAATCCGTAATTTTCGAGATATAAGTCGGCACTTCCAACTCCAGATAGACCGAAAAGCAGGTAAAGAGAATGGCTAGTAAAATCATCCCCCATTCTTTTCTACTAATTCGTTTGGCTAATTTCTTCATTCTCTCCTCCTATTCCCTTGATATTTGCCTGTAGTTGACCGAGAACTTTCTCAAAAATCAGTAATTCATCTTCATCAATGTCTTCCATCAACTGCTTGTCTATTCGTTCAAAAAAAGCCTTAACCTGTTGCATCTGAGAACGTGCTTTGTCCGTCAAACGAACAAATTTTGCCCGCTTATCGCTAGGACTCGCCTCCAATTCCACCAAGCCATTTTGCACCATACGCTTGACCAAATTACTAGCAACAGACTTGGTAATATTGAGTTCCTGCTCGATATCTTTAATCAAGACCAGTTCCTCTTTTTGTTCACAATGATCTAAAAAACGCAGAACCTGCCCTTGCGGTCCACCCATAAATTCAATACCACAACGTTTGGCTTCCTTTGCACCATCAGGTGAATCTGATGACTAAAACGCTTAAAGACTAACATCGGTTTATCCATACTAACTCCTTTCTAACTATCACATTTAGTTCTCCTAGGAACTAAATAAGTTTCCATGAGAACTATTTTACCACTTTGAAAAGAGATGTCAAGAAAAAGTTTTCTAGAGAACTATTTTCTTGATTCAAAAAATCCCAAGTGATTTTTTCACTTAGGATCATGTTCTATAGGTTAAATTAGAATCCGTCTACGTTTGTGTAGATCTTTTGTACGTCTTCGTCGTCTTCAAGAACGCTGTAAAGTTTTTCAAAGGTTTCAAGGTCATCGCCTGACAATTCCACTTCTGACTGAGGAATCATTTCCAATTCAGTCACTTGGAATTCTTCGACACCTGACTCACGAAGGGCAACGATAGCCTTGTGAAGGTCAGTTGGAGCTGTGTAAACTGTGATTGTCCCTTCTTCTGCTTCTACATCGTCCACATCAACATCTGCTTCAAGCAATTGCTCAAAGACCGCGTCCGCATCTTCACCTGCAAATACAATAACACCTTTGTTATCAAAGAGGTAAGAAACAGAACCTGAAGCGCCCATGTTTCCGCCGTTTTTACCAAAGGCTGCACGGACATTAGCCGCTGTACGGTTAACGTTTGAAGTCAAAGTATCCACGATCAACATAGAACCATTTGGTCCAAAACCTTCGTAACGTCCTTCTGTAAAGGTTTCGTCTGTGTTTCCTTTTGCTTTATCAATCGCTTTATCGATAACGTGTTTTGGCACTTGGGCTTGTTTAGCACGGTCGATAACGAATTTCAAAGCAGTATTTGATTCTGGGTCTGGATCACCTTTTTTAGCTGCTACATAGATTTCTACACCAAATTTTGCATATACTTTAGAGTTAGCTCCATCTTTAGCCGTTTTCTTGGCTACGATATTGGCCCATTTACGTCCCATTAGGAATCTCCTTTTTTCACATTTTAATCTTTCTTATTATAACACAAGTTTTTTCGATTTTCACTAGAGGAAATGGATTTTATTTAGCAAATCAAGCTATGATTATACTTTTGTCGCCAAGATTTCCTTGCCTTCTTTTATCAAGGGGTGACGAAACAGTGAGAAATACAGTTGGATGGTCATGGCAACCCAGATAAGGGGTTCGCAAAGGATAACTCCCTTATAGCCTGCCCAAGGGATAATCAAGACCACAAAAGCGATTTTCCCGATTAGTTCAATAAAGCTAGAAACCAGCGGAAGGACTTTTTGCCCCAAGCCCTGCAAACAATTGCGATAAATCAATAAGAGACTCAAAATAGGATAAAAAGCTGAGCTGATTTGCAGATAGAGACTTCCATTTTCTATCAAGTAACCATCTGTCGAACTAGCCAAGAAGGAAACCAAGGCTGGACTGGCAAAAAAGAGGAAGATACAAACAAAAATTGCCCAGGACATACTTAAACGACTGCCGATTTGAAGACCTTGGACAATGCGGTCTGGGCGCTTAGCTCCTAGATTCTGAGAAGCAAAAGTCGTCATTGATGCAGAAATAGCGGTCATAGGAAGAAGGGCGAAGGCCATAATGCGTCGAGCCGCTGTTTGAGCACTAATAATCACTGCACCAAAGGTATTAACAGAAGACTGTAAAATCACACTACCGATGGACACAATCGAACTCATCAATCCCATAGCCAAACCTTGCTCCAAAAGATCCGCATACAAGGCCTTGTCCCATTTGAAATGCTTGAGTTGAGGCAAAAGTTCTGGCACACTCTTACGGATATAATAAAACAGAGAACCGCTGATAAGCCTTGCGAAATGATGGTAGCAAGTCCCGCAGATTGAACCCCCAGTTGCAATTGCGTAATAAAATAGAGATCCAGAACCACATTAACCAGAGCAGAGAAAATCAGAAATCCAAGCGCTGCCAGACTGTCCCCAATGGACCGCAACAAACCTGCAAAGAGATTATAGGCAAAGCTGACACCGACACAGGTCACAATCATAGAAATATATTGATAGGACTGGGGAAGAATTTCTGCAGGAGTATCTAGGAATTGCAAGAGTGGATACAAGCCAAGAAAGCCCAGCAGCATCACTACAACACTCAAAAGAGCACCTAAAATCCAGGTAGCTGCTACTGCTTCCTTGATTTTAGTAAAATTCCGAGCCCCATAATAACGGGCAATGACAATTCCCATGCCATTGCCAACACCAAGAGTAAAACCTACAATCAGGTCAAAAATTGCTGTCGTCGCCCCTACTGCAGCCAAGGAATCTTGACCCAGAAATCGCCCAACAATCAAGACATCAGCAGTATTATAGAGCTGTTGAAAAATATTTGATAGCAAGATTGGGAAGGCGAAGCTTAAGAGCGAGGGAAGAATCGGACCATGTATCAGGTCCACTGTTCGTTTTTTATTCATAAAGCTATTATATCAGCTTTCGAAAGAAGCGACAAGAAACAGCAAACTATAGGCAATCTGAAAACTTGAACAAAAATCGAAAAAGTAGCGGATTTCTCCACTACTTTGACAGCTTATTCTTCAATTTCGATTTCAAGCTCATCGCCTAGGTCAAGAGTTACTTCTTCATTCACAGAGTCTACTTGAGCTGCTTCTTCTTTTTTGCTTTCAGCAGCTTCTTCTCCATCAATCAAACCAAATTGAACACGGACTTGACGGTCAATCTCATCAAAGACTTCTGGGTGATCTGCCAAGTATTTCTTAGCATTTTCAGAACCTTGCCCGATTTTCTCATCCTTGTAAGAGTACCAAGCTCCTGCTTTTTTGATGATATCCAAATCACTTGCAATCTTCAAAAGCTCACCAGTCTTAGAAATCCCTTCTCCGTACATGATTTCAACGAAGGCTTCCTTAAATGGTGGAGCCACCTTGTTTTTCACGACCTTGATTTTAGTTTCTTTACCGACATTGGTATCTTTTTGGTCACCAGTTCCCTTGATTTGTGTACTTCCACGAACATCCAAACGGACTGATGCGTAGAATTTCAGAGCACGTCCACCAGGAGTTGTTTCTGGATTTCCAAACATGACCCCAACTTTTTCACGCAATTGGTTGATAAAGATGGCAATTGTTTTGGTTTATTAATAGAAGCACCGAGTTTACGCATAGCCTGACTCATCATACGAGCCTGCAAACCAACGTGGCTGTCTCCGATATCTCCATCAATTTCCGCACGAGGTACAAGGGCAGCAACTGAGTCAACCACGACAAGGTCAACTGCACCAGAATCAATCAACTTCCCTGCAATTTCAAGACCTTGCTCTCCTGAGTCTGGTTGTGACAAAAGTAATTCGTCAATGTTGACACCAAGAGCCGCAGCATAAGCTGGATCAAGGGCATGTTCCGCATCGATAAAGGCAGCAATTCCACCTTCTTTTTGCGCTTGCGCAACTGCATGAAGGGCAACCGTTGTCTTACCAGATGACTCTGGCCCATAGATTTCGATGATACGTCCCTTAGGATAACCACCTGAACCAAGGGCAATGTCAAGCGCCAGGGAACCTGAGCTCATCACTTGTACCTTTTGCTCGGCACGTTCACCCAAACGCATGATTGAGCCCTTACCAAAGTCTTTCTCAATCAATTTAAGAGCGTCATTCAAGGCTTTTTCACGTTCAGCCCCGAATTTTTTTGAAATTTCATCTAATTTTTTTGGTTTTTTCGCCATTCTATTCTCCTACATTCTAATGGTCCTCAGACCTATCTACTATTATATCAAAAGTTAGTCACTTAATAAAGCCTTGCGAACTAGGTTAAAGGCATGCATAACCGCAATGTGACGTACATCCGCTCGACTTCTGCCTCCAATATTGACCTTGATGACCTCAGTTCCATGCTCTTGAGCCAAGCCTATGAAGACTGTCCCAGCTGGATGTCCTTCTAGGCTATCTGGTCCTGCCACTCCAGTCAAACTAATGCCAAAATCAGACTGGGTCTTGATTCGTGCCTGCTCAGCCATCTTCTGAGCTGTAAATGCAGACACCACACCCTGTTCTTCCAAATCCTTGACAGGAATATCCAACATCCTTGATTTTTCCTCCAAGCTATAGGTCACAAAACCACCCTTAAATATACTTGAAGCACCCGAAAAATCCGCTACATTGGCTTGGAAAAGCCCTGCCGTTAAACTCTCTGCAGCCGTGATGGTTTTCCCTTGTTTTTTCAGTTCCTCTATCACAATGCTGGCCAAGCTGGACTCTTCCCCATAACCATAACAAAGTTCTCGTAAAGAAAGGCCTTCAAAAGTTTGGCGATTCAAGATTTGATATTCCAAGATATCCAGCACTTGATTCGCCTCTTCTTGATTGCTAGCTTTTGTTGATAGACGGAGGGTTACTTCCCCTGTCTTTGCATAAGGTGCCAAGGTAGGATCGGTTTGATTATCAATCAGATCAGCCAAAATCGTCACCAGCTGACTTTCTCCAATTCCAAAGAAACGAAGAACTCGGGAATACAGCTTGCTCCCTGTCATCAACTTGGGTAAAAGTTGGTTTAAGACCATAGGTTTCAATTCACTTGGTGGACCTGGAAGGACGACGTAGGTCACTCCATCGACTTCCAATATTCCCCCCACAGCCAGTCCTGTTTCGTTTGGCAGCGGAGTCGCTCCTTCTACAAGTTGAGCTTGTCTTTCGTTATTCGGTGTTCGGGCATAGTCTGGTCGCTGGGCAAAAAAGACATCCAACTTCTCCTGAGCCTGAGGATTGAAGACTAATTCTTTCCCTAAAAATTTAGCCAGAGTTTGTTTGGTCAAATCGTCCTCAGTTGGCCCTAAACCACCTGTCAAAATCACCAGACTGCTACGTTGACTGGCAATCTCAAGCAAAGACAAGAGACGAGCTTCATTGTCTCCTACAGCCGTCTGAAAATATATATCTACTCCAATCTCTGCTAGTTTTTCCGACAAAAACTGGGCATTGGTATTGACAATCTGTCCTGTCAAAATCTCTGTTCCAACAGCAATAATTTCTGCTTTCATGTTTCCTCCTACCTATCTATTCGTATTTTTTTGAAAAAATCGCAGGAAATTTCCCACGATTGATTTTTTATTTGTATCAAGAAAGTTAATTATCTTCGTCACTAACAGGCAGCCGTCCAAATAAATCTTCAAATAAGACAACATTTGTTTCAAGCTGAGTGACTTCTTCTTGTCCCAAAGAACGTCGCAAAATATTCTGCATTTCCAACATATGCTCTCTCGAAACAATCTGGTAAGAAATACCTTGCAGCATCTCTCCTTCACCCTTCAACTGTTGAGATTCAATGGTTTTAAATGAATCTTTATAGCCCAACAAGCTTGGAATACTTTTCGCAGATAAATCGATATTAGTCTGCATATTAGTACTTAGGGCTTTTAAGATAGACTGATAGTGACTAACACTATTCAAGCTAAGAACTTTTTCAACAACTTTTTGAATGACTTCACGCTGACGCTTCTGACGTCCGTAGTCTCCTTCTGGGTCTTGATAACGCATGCGGGAATAAACAAGCGCTTCTTCTCCATTTATTGTCTGTTCTCCAACACCGATAGAAATGGTGTTAAATTCTTCTTGGTCACTGATAGAGATTGGGAAACCTAGTGTGTTATTGACAGTAATGCCACCTACTGCATCGACTAATTGTTGCAATCCTTGCATATTGACCATAATATAGCGATCGATATGGATATTCATCATCTTTTGAATTGTTTCTATCGCAAGTTCTGCACCACCACCAGCATAGGCAGCATTTAACTTCGCTTCTTCAATACTACCATCTTTATGTTGAATTTTAGTCAGGATATCACGCTCCAAACTCAACATCATGGTCTTCTAGTATGTGGATTGACAGTCAAGAGAATCATAGAATCACTATTTCCAGCCCATTGATCTGTACGCTCTACATTCCCAGTATCAACCCCCATTAACAGAATGGTCAAGGGGTCTGTTGCTTCAATAACCTTGGTTTCTTCCCCTATTTTTTTATAGGTCTTTGATAAGGTTTGTGTGCCTTGCTGATAAATAGTATAAGCAAAAACACCAACACCCAAAACTGTCACAGCTAGAAAAGCTAGCACCATTCCAATAATTTTTTTAACCATATTTCCACTAATCTATCAGTTTACCCATCAAGTAAACATCGATAAATTTCCCTTCTTCTATATACGCTCCACGCTCTTGGCGACCTTCAATTATAAAGCCATGCTTTTGATAAAGATGAACTGCTGCTTGATTACGAGTTTGGACAGTCAACTGGAGACGACGCAGAATGCCACTTGCTTGTGCCCACTCTATCGCTTCCTCTAGCAACAAACTTCCCAATCCATTATTCCAATATCTTTTTCCAATCACAATGAAGAGATCTCCAATATGACGGACTCTCTTGCGCTGGTCAGCTGTAATATTTACAAGACCAGCAATTTTATCATTTAAGAATGCAAGTAAGGTTATCTGATTATCCGAACTAGCTTGCTTATTGAGGAATATTTCCATCTCCTCACTGGTCAAGAGAATACCATCTCCGTCTAAGCTGGTAAAATCTGTCTCCAAACTCACACGATTTAAAAAGGCCACTAATTCAGCTGCATCTTTAGGCTCTGCTTCTCTAATGAGCAATTCATACTCCATGTCGAAGCTCCTCTAAGAGTTTTTCTGCACGCAAACCCTTTGCTTGGAAATGTAATCTGCGACCGTCTTCTTCTTTTAGAATTTCCAACTCTAAATAAGTATCTGGCAAGGCATCTCCTAAGAGATTTCCCCACTCGATAACAGTCACTCCACCACCAAAGAGAAATTCATCCAAATCAATAGAATCCGCATCTCCTCCAATACGATAAACATCTAAATGGAAAAGCGGAAGACGACCTTCATACTCTCTTACGATAGTATAGGTGGGACTTTTAATCATTTGAGAAATCTGTAATCCTTTTGCAAGTCCTTTAGTAAAGGTCGTTTTACCTGCACCCAGTTCTCCAGTTAAGATTAAAACATCATTCTTTTCTAATAAATGACCCAAACGCTCCCCTAAGGCTTGCAGCTCTTCTTCATTTTTTGTGTACATATTCTTATTATACCAAAAACTTTTCTTTTGTGTCTATTTTCCTGCTAAACTTATACTCAATGAAAATCAAAGAGCAAACTAGGAAGCTAGACGTAGGCTGCTCAAAACACTGTTTTGAGGTTGCAGATAGAGCTGACGTAGTTTGAAGAGATTTTTGAAGAGTATTACCATCATAACATCCATAAAAACAAGCTTTCTCTAAAAGAAAATGAGCGTAGCAATGACCAATACAAGATCTCGGAAAATATGACCATAAAAGGAAACTTCCTTTTTAACAGAATTTGGGACAAGATAGGCTGCAAAAAACAAACCCAGTCCAATATAAATCAGAAGAGAGACAATGGTCATTGGATTTCTTAAGAAGAGAAGTGTTGCTAAAATAGTCACCAACACTGTCTTTTTTCTGTCTAGCATAGCAAGAAAATCGCGCATGTATTTTTTCAAGGGTAAAAAAATCAGCAAATCTAGCCCAAATAGAAAGAAAAAGGATGGCAATAAAAAGTCAACTAATTCTTGCTGCAACGTATTTTTGATGAACAAGTTATCTGACAGGACAAGAACAGCTCCTAACAAATTAATTAAGAGTAACATACTGTAAAAAAGTTTCACCGACTTCTTACTGGCTAGGACACTATGGACTTCTTGCTTACGGGTATAAAGATAATTTACTCCAGCACAGATTCCTGAAACGAAGACCATACTTCCGATGAAAAAGCTGTACTTTGTTTAAAGGACAAGATGCATTCTTTCCATAGGAAACAGCTACTCAAACTGATTTGAATTAAAGCTAACAAAAATAAGATTCTCATTGATTTCATCTTTTCTCTCCCTTCCTACCAATCATTATACTAGGAAAAAAGAGAGAACTGTTTCTAATCTTCTCAAATGTCTTTTTTAGACGCTAAACAAACACGAAAGGCTAAACTTGAAATCAAAAAACGCACCATATCAAAAACTAAAAAGTTTGATATCATGCGTCATGTCTTAAACTAATTGACTATACTTTCTATTCAAATGAGCTTTCAACCAATTGATTGAGCCAATCCACTCTTAAAACCAAAGAGCAATTTCTCGCTTAGCTGACTCTTCTGAATCTGAACCATGTACAACATTTTGAATAGCTTGGTTTTCACCAGCCGCTTTTGCAAAATCACCTCGAATCGTCCCTGGTAAAGCTTCTTCTGGACTAGTCGCACCCATCATAGTCCGCCAAGTTTCGATTACTTTGGGACCAGAAATGATACCCACAAGAACTGAGCCTGAAGTCATAAATTCACGAATCGGTGGGTAAAAACTTTGACCAACCAAGTCCTGATAGTGCTGGTCAATTAACTCTTCTGAAACCTTTGTACGCAACTCCAATTTTTCGATTGTCAATCCACGTTGTTCGATGCGTTTCAACACCTCACCCACTAATCCTCTTTTTACACCGTCTGGTTTAATGATAAAAAATGTTTGTTCCATACCTGTCTCCTTTGTCAGCTTCTTTCTTTTATACTCTTCGAAAATCTCTTCAAACCACGTCAACGTCGCCTTGCCGTAGGTATGGTTACTGACTTCGTCAGTTCTATCTGCAACCTCAAAACGGTGTTTTGAGCTGACTTCGTCAGTTCTATCTACAACCTCAAAGCAGTGCTTTGAGCAACCTGCGGCTAGTTTTCTAGTTTGCTCTTTGATTTTCATTGAGTATTATTTTACCACATTTCATGGAAAAATGGAGAAAGTTTTCAGAAAAAGAGAAAGAGAACCCGAGGGCTCTCTCATTCTCTCTTATTCTACTGTTTCTTCCACAGTTTCAACGACAGTATCCACAACTACTTCTGTTGTTTCTTCATTTCCTTCTTCCTCTACTGGAGGATTAAGGTATTCTTCTTCGTTGATAGCTTGTGGTTCAAGGTTACGGTAACGGGCCATACCAGTACCAGCTGGGATGATCTTACCGATGATAACATTTTCTTTAAGTCCAAGGAGATGGTCTTTCTTACCACGGATAGCTGCGTCAGTAAGGACACGAGTTGTTTCCTGGAAGGAAGCCGCTGACAAGAAACTGTTGGTTTCAAGTGAGGCTTTGGTAATTCCCATAAGAACTGGGCGACCTGTCGCTGGAACTCCACCTGCGATAAGGACATCTTTATTGGCATCTGTAAAGTCATTGATATCCATGAGGGTACCCATGAGAAGATCTGTGTCACCTGGATCCATGACACGAACTTTACGGATCATTTGACGAACCATTACCTCGATGTGTTTGTCACCGATTTCTACCCCTGGCTACGGTAAACTTTTTGTACTTCACCGAGAAGGTAAGTTTCAACTGACAAGACATCACGAACTGCAAGGAGACGTTTTGGTTGGATAGAACCTTCTGTAAGAGCAGCACCACGCGCTACTTGGTCTCCAACTTCAACACGCATACGAGCTGTAAATGGAACAACGTACTCACCTTCGCCAGTTTCACCCTTAACAAAGACTTTCTTAGTACGAGTTGATGCATCTTCTTCGATAGCGGTAACTTGTCCTTTAACCTCTGTGATAACCGCTTCCCCTTTAGGATTGCGGGCTTCAAAGATTTCTTGGACACGAGGAAGACCCTGAGTGATATCGGTATTTGAGGCAACCCCACCCGTGTGGAAGGTACGCATTGTAAGCTGTGTACCAGGTTCCCCGATAGATTGGGCAGCGATTGTACCAACTGCTTCACCAACTTCAACTGCATCACCAGTCGCCAAGTTTATACCGTAACAGTGACGGCAGACACCGTGACGAGTGTTACATGTAAATACGGAACGGATAGTCACTTCTTCCACACCAGCATTGACAATTTCACGCGCCTTGTCTTCTGTAATCAACTCATTTGGACCGATAATAACTGCACCAGTTTCTGGATGTTTAACAGTTTTCTTAGTGTAACGACCATTGAGACGTTCTTCGAGTGACTCGATCATCTCTTTTCCTTCTGCGATAGAGCGGATCAAGAGACCACGGTCAGTTCCACAGTCGTCCTCACGGATGATAACGTCTTGGGCAACGTCAACCAAACGACGAGTCAAGTAACCTGAGTCGGCTGTCTTAAGGGCCGTATCGGTCATACCTTTACGCGCACCGTGAGTTGAGAAGAACATTTCGAGTACTGACAAACCTTCGCGGAAGTTTGAAAGGATTGGCAATTCCATGATACGTCCGTTCGGAGCAGCCATCAGACCACGCATACCGGCAAGCTGTGAGAAGTTTGAGATATTACCACGGGCTCCAGAGTCCATCATCATAACGATTGGGTTCTTAGGATCTTGGTTGGCAATCAAACGTTTCTCTAGTTTTTCACGGGCAGCACGCCATTCAGCTGTAACGGCATTGTAACGCTCGTCGTCTGTAATCATACCACGACGGAATTGTTTTGTGATTTGTTCTACACGTTTGTGTGATTCTTCAATGATTTCAGCCTTGTCATCAACAACTGGGATATCGGCAATACCCACTGTCAATCCTGCAAGAGTTGAGTGGTGGTAACCGAGGTTCTTCATACGGTCAAGTAGGGCAGAAGTTTCTGTCGTACGGAAACGTTTGAAGATTTCAGCGATGATATTTCCAAGGTTTTTCTTCTTGAATGGAGGGTTGAGCTCAAGTTTGCTGATTGCTTCCTTGATATCTCCACCAAGTGGCAAGAAGTATTTAGCTGGAACACCTTCTGTCAAGTTGGCATTGTTTGGTTCTTGCAAGTATGGTAGACCCTCTGGCATGATGTCGTTGAAGAGGATTTTACCAACAGTTGTAAGCAAGACCTTGTGTTTGCTCTTCTGTCCAAGGCTTGTTGAGGCTGTCTGTTGCGATACCAACACGTGAGTGAAGGTGAACATAACCATTACGGTAAGCCATAACAGCTTCATCACGGTCTTTGAAGACCATTCCTTCACCTTCACGACCAGCTTCTTCCATAGTCAAATAGTAGTTACCCAAAACCATGTCCTGAGATGGAGTAACAACTGGTTTACCATCTTTCGGGTTCAAGATGTGCTCAGCAGCGAGCATCAAGATACGAGCTTCTGCTTGGGCTTCTTCTGAAAGTGGTACGTGGATGGCCATTTGGTCCCCGTCAAAGTCGGCATTGTAGGCTTCACAGACAAGCGGGTGCAAGCGAAGGGCCTTACCATCAATCAAGACTGGCTCGAAGGCTTGGATACCCAAACGGTGAAGGGTCGGTGCGCGGTTCAAAAGCACTGGGTGTTCTTTGATCACTTCTTCAAGGATATCCCAGATACGCTCATCTCCGCGTTCCACCAAGCGTTTAGCTGCTTTCACGTTTTGCACGATGTCACGAGCGACAATTTCACGCATGACGAATGGTTTAAAGAGCTCGATCGCCATTTCACGTGGCACACCACATTGGTACATCTTAAGAGTTGGACCAACGGCGATAACAGAACGTCCTGAGAAGTCAACACGTTTACCGAGCAAGTTTTGACGGAAGCGTCCTTGTTTACCTTTAAGCATGTGGCTCAATGATTTAAGAGGACGGCTACCTGGTCCTGTGATTGGACGACCACGACGACCATTGTCAATCAAAGCGTCAACCGCTTCTTGAAGCATACGCTTCTCATTTTGAACGATGATACCTGGTGCATTCAACTCAAGCAAACGAGCCAAACGGTTGTTACGGTTGATAACACGGCGGTAAAGGTCGTTCAAGTCAGATGAGGCAAAACGGCCACCATCCAACTGCAACATTGGACGAAGATCTGGTGGAATAACTGGAAGGATGTTAAGAATCATCCATTCAGGTTTGTTTCCAGACTTGTAAAAGGCATCCAAAACATCCAAACGACGGATAGCTTTGACACGTTTTTGTCCAGTCGCTGTTTTCAACTCTTCTTTGAGTTCAGCAATTTCTTTTTCAAGATCTACTTGTTTCAAAAGGTCTTGGATGGCTTCGGCACCCATTTTGGCAACGAATGATCCATAACCATACTCACGCAAGCGCTCACGGTATTCACGCTCTGTCATGATTGACTTGTGCTCAAGTGGTGTATCCTTCGGATCAATCACCACATAAGCCGCAAAGTAGATAACTTCCTCGAGGGCACGAGGACTCATATCAAGGGTCAAGCCCATACGGCTTGGAATCCCCTTGAAGTACCAGATGTGAGATACAGGAGCTTTCAATTCGATATGTCCCATACGCTCACGACGAACTTTCGTACGCGTTACTTCAACCCCACAGCGGTCACAAACAATCCCTCTATAACGAATGCGTTTGTACTTACCACAAGCACATTCCCAGTCTTTTGTAGGACCAAAGATAACTTCATCAAAGAGTCCTTCACGTTCTGGTTTCAAGGTACGGTAATTGATTGTTTCAGGTTTTTTGACTTCTCCATAAGACCATGAACGGACTTTACTTGGAGAAGCTAGGGTGATTTGCATACTTTTAAAACGATTTACATCAACCACTATTTCTTCCCTTTCTATTCTAAGTGAACTGCTTATTCTTGTTCAGCAGCTTCTTCTGTTGCTTCCGCTTTTGTTGCTTTCTCAGCTTCTTCAGCTTCAAAGGCTGCTTTAGCCTCTTGTGCTGCTTTTTCGCGGGCTTTTTCAAGGTCATCTACGTGGATGACATCTTCGTCCATTCCTTCATCCAAGTCACGAAGTTCCACTTCTTGGTCATCTTCGTCTAGGACACGCATGTCAAGACCAAGAGATTGCAATTCTTTGACAAGAACTCGGAAGGATTCTGGAACACCTGGTTTTGGAATTGGTTTTCCTTTTGTAATGGCTTCATAGGCTTTCAAACGTCCGTTGATATCGTCAGACTTGTAAGTCAAGATTTCTTGAAGGACATTTGAGGCACCGTAGGCTTCAAGAGCCCAAACCTCCATCTCACCGAAACGTTGTCCACCAAACTGAGCTTTACCTCCGAGTGGTTGTTGGGTAACGGTTGAGTAAGGTCCGACTGAACGCGCGTGCAATTTATCGTCAACCATGTGGTGGAGTTTGATCATGTACATGACACCAACTGACACACGGTTATCAAACGGTTCCCCAGTACGTCCATCGTAAAGGATCGTTTTGGCATCGCTATCCATACCAGCTTCTTTAACAGTTGACCAAAGGTCTTCAGAACTTGCTCCGTCAAAGACTGGTGTTGCGATGTGAATACCAAGAGTACGAGCAGCCATACCAAGGTGAAGCTCCATAACCTGACCGATATTCATACGTGATGGCACCCCAAGTGGGTTCAACATGATATCGACTGGAGTTCCGTCTGGAAGGTAAGGCATGTCTTCTACAGGAACGATACGAGAGACAACCCCTTTATTTCCGTGGCGTCCGGCCATCTTATCTCCGACCTTGATCTTACGTTTTTGAGCGATGTAGACGCGAACCAGCATATTAACACCTGATTGCAACTCATCTCCATTTGCACGTGTAAAGATTTTAACATCACGAACGACACCATCGGCACCGTGTGGTACACGAAGAGAAGTATCACGCACTTCACGAGATTTATCTCCGAAGATAGCGTGCAAGAGACGTTCTTCAGCTGAAAGGTCCTTCTCACCCTTAGGTGTTACTTTACCTACAAGGATATCACCTTCTTTAACCTCAGCACCGATACGGATAATCCCCATTTCGTCAAGGTCTTTAAGGGCATCTTCACCAACGTTTGGAATTTCACGAGTAATTTCTTCAGGCCCAAGCTTTGTATCGCGCGTTTCTGATTCGTATTCTTCAAGGTGGACAGATGTATAGACATCGTCTTTAACCAAGCGTTCGCTCATGATAACGGCATCCTCGAAGTTGTAACCTTCCCAAGTCATGTAGGCAACGATTGGGTTTTGCCCAAGCGCCATTTCTCCATTTTCCATAGAAGGCCCGTCAGCGATGAAATCGCCTTTTTCAACGACATCTCCAACTTTTACGAGAGTGCGTTGGTTGTAAGCAGTACCTGAGTTTGAGCGACGGAATTTTTGGATGTGGTAAACATCCAATGAACCATCTTCACGACGAACTTCTACCTTGTCAGCATCTGCGTAAGTAACTTTACCATCATACTGAGCAATCACAGCCGCTCCAGAATCGTGGGCTGCTTGGTATTCCATACCAGTACCAACGTAAGGTGCCTGAGGATTGATCAATGGCACAGCCTGACGTTGCATGTTGGCTCCCATGAGGGCACGGTTGGAGTCATCGTTTTCCAAGAAAGGAATACATGCTGTCGCAACGGCAACTACCTGTTTTGGTGATACGTCCATATAGTCAACAACATTAGCTGGATACTCTTGGTTGACCCCTTGGTGACGTCCCATGACAACTTTCTCAGCAAATGTTCCATCTTCATTCAGACGAGAATTAGCCTGTGCTACAGTAAATTCATCTTCTTCATCGGCTGTCAACCAAACGATTTCGTTTGTAACAATACCTGTTTCACGGTCAACCTTACGGTATGGTGTTTGAACAAAGCCATACTTATTCAAGTGTCCGTAAGATGACAAGTTATTGATCAAACCGATGTTAGGTCCTTCAGGTGTCTCGATTGGACACATACGGCCGTAGTGAGTGTAGTGCACGTCTCGTACTTCATATCCAGCACGGTCACGTGTCAAACCACCAGGTCCTAAGGCTGACAAACGGCGTTTGTGAGACAACTCAGAAAGTGGGTTGTGTTGGTCCATGAACTGTGACAACTGTGATGAACCAAAGAATTCTTTCACCGCAGCTGTTACAGGACGGATATTGATGATTTGTTGTGGTGTCAAGACTTCATTGTCCTGAACAGACATACGTTCACGGACATTACGTTCCATACGAGAAAGTCCAAGACGTACTTGGTTGGCAAGCAATTCACCAACTGCACGGATGCGACGGTTCCCAAGGTGGTCAATATCGTCTACACGGCCAATTCCTTCAGCTAAGTTGAGGAAGTAACTCATCTCTGCAAGGATATCTGCAGGAGTCACAGTACGAACCTTGTCATCTGGATTGGCATTACCGATGATTGTTACGATACGGTCTGGATCAGTTGGTGCAACAACCTTGAATTTTTGAAGAACAACTGGCTCAGTCACAACGGCTGCATCATTCGGAATGTAAACAATCTTATTCAAATCACCATCCAAATGGCTTTCAATACTTTCAATCACGCTACGAGTCATGATTGTTCCAGCTTCTACCAAGATTTCTCCAGTTTCAGGGTCTACCAATGGCTCAGCAATAGTTTGGTTAAGCAAGCGTGTTTTAACATTGAGTTTTTTATTGATCTTGTAACGACCAACGGCTGCCAAGTCATAGCGACGTGGGTCAAAGAAACGAGCCACAAGCAAGCTACGTGAGCTTTCAGCAGTCTTAGGTTCACCTGGACGAAGACGTTCGTAAATTTCTTTCAAAGCTTCGTCGGTACGAGAGTCCATTGGGTTCTTGTGGATATCTTTTTCAACAGTGTTGCGAACCAATTCGCTGTCACCAAAGATATCAAAGATTTCATCATCACCTGAGAAACCAAGGGCACGAACCAAGGTTGTAAATGGAATCTTACGAGTACGGTCGATACGAGTGTAGGCGATGTCTTTTGAGTCGCTTTCAAGTTCCAACCAAGCTCCACGGTTAGGGATAACAGTTGAACCGTAGCCCACTTTACCGTTTTTATCAACTTTGTCGTTAAAATAAACACCTGGTGAGCGGACCAACTGCGAAACGATGATACGTTCACCACCATTGATGATGAAAGTACCCATTTCTGTCATGATTGGGAAATCACCAAAGAAAACTTCTTGGGTCTTGATTTCGCCTGTTTCTTTATTGATCAAGCGGAAGGTTACAAAAATTGGTGCTGAGTAGCTAGCATCGTGGATACGAGCTTCTTCTAGCGTATATTTTGGTTCCTTGATTTCATATCCAACAAATTCCAACTCCATTGTGTCTGTGAAGTTTGAAATCGGCAATACATCTTCAAATACTTCCTTCAGACCATGGTCTAGGAAATCTTTGAATGAATCAGTTTGAATTTCAATCAAATTTGGTAAGTCAAGAACTTCTTTGATTCTTGAAAAACTACGACGGGTACGATGTTTCCCGTATTGAACGTCATGTCCTGCCAAGATGATTCTCCTTTGTAAATAAGTTCCAAGCCTTGTCAATCAGGCTTTTCTAATCGTCATATGGTTTTAAAAACCCCTATCACCGTGTCCTCTTGGTGAATTTTCAGAATCTTTAAGTCTTTGTTACAAACACACAAAATCCTGAAAAAAAGCACAAAAAGAGCAGCTAAATCTGACTGTTTCAGAAGATTTAACTGCTGTGAGCCTTGTCTGGACAATATTTCAGACAAAACCTACGACAAATGATTATTTACATTATACCCTATTTAGCTAGATTTTTCAAGGGGATTTTGTAGATTTTCCTTTATTTTATCAATTAGAATTTTCCCACGATTTCCACAGCTAAGATAAACTAGACTTTTTTAGCTTATTCTACCGTTACTGATTTAGCAAGGTTACGTGGTTTGTCCACATCAAGGCCACGGTGGAGTGTTGCAAAGTAAGCAACCAATTGCGTCGGTACGACCATTGAAATTGGTGAGAGGTATGAATGTACAGTCGTAAGGACGATATCGTCTGTCTCTTTAGCAACATTTTCTTCTGCGATAGTGAGGACTTTGGCACCACGGGCTGCGACCTCTTGGATATTTCCACGAGTATGGTTGGCAAGGACTGGATCTGACAAGAGGGCCAAGACAGGTGTTCCTTCTTCAATCAAGGCAATGGTTCCGTGCTTGAGTTCTCCTGCCGCAAAGCCTTCACACTGAATGTAAGAAATCTCCTTGAGTTTGAGACTTGCTTCCATGGATACATAGTAATCCTGACCACGTCCGATGTAAAAGGCGTTACGAGTTGTTTCAAGAAGCTCACGAACCTTGGCTTCAATGGTTTCTTTCTCTGAAAGAGTTGATTCGATAGACTGAGCTACGATTGACAACTCATGAACCAGGTCAAAGGCTTGCGCTTTAGCATTGCCATTTGCTTCTCCGACTGCTTTTGCAAGGAAGGCAAGGGCTGCAATTTGTGCTGTATAAGCCTTTGTTGATGCTACGGCAATTTCAGGACCTGCATGAAGGAGCATGGTATGGTTGGCTTCACGTGAAAGAGTTGAACCTGGTACGTTTGTCACTGTCAAGCTTGGGATTCCCATTTCATTAGCCTTGACCAAACCTGACGACTATCCGCTGTTTCACCAGACTGACTGATAAAGATGAAGAGTGGTTTCTTGCTGAGAAGTGGCATACCGTAACCCCACTCAGATGAAATTCCAAGTTCAACTGGTGTATCTGTCAATTCTTCCAGCATCTTCTTAGAAGCAAATCCTGCGTGGTAAGATGTTCCAGCTGCAAGGATGTAGATACGGTCTGCGTCTTGAACAGCCTTGATGATAGCTGGGTCTACGACAACTTGACCAGCCTCATCTGTGTAGGCTTGGATGAGTTTACGCATAACAGTTGGTTGCTCGTCAATTTCCTTGAGCATGTAGTAAGGGTAAGTTCCCTTACCGATATCTGACAAATCAAGCTCAGCAGTGTAGCTAGCACGCTCACGACTATTACCATCATAGTCTTGAACTTCCACACTATCAGCCTTGACGATTACCAGCTCTTGGTCATGAATTTCCATGTATTGGTTGGTCTCACGAATCATAGCCATGGCATCTGAGCAGACCATGTTGTAGCCTTCCCCAAGACCAATCAAGAGTGGTGATTTATTCTTCGCTACGTAGATGACTTCAGGATCTTGTGAGTCAACCAAAGCAAAGGCATAAGAACCACGGATAATGTGAAGAGCTTTTTTGAAGGCTTCAAGAACTGAGAGACCTTCTTCTTCCGCAAATTTTCCAATCAAGTGAACGGCAATTTCAGTGTCTGTTTGCCCCTTGAAGTGGTGACCTGCAAGGTATTCTTCCTTGATTTCAAGGTAGTTCTCAATCACCCCATTGTGAACCAAGACAAAACGTTCTGTCTCAGAGCGATGTGGGTGAGCATTGTCTTCCGTTGGTTTCCCGTGAGTTGCCCAACGAGTATGTCCGATACCAGTTGTCCCCTCAACACCAGCTGTCTTGGCAGACAATTCTGCAATACGGCCTACAGCCTTAACTAGGTGATTTTCAGCACCACCTAGGACAAAAATCCCCGCAGAATCATAGCCACGGTATTCGAGCTTTTCAAGCCCTTGAATCAAAATATCAGTTGCATTTGTGTTTCCAACAACACCAACAATTCCACACATAGTATATACGACACAGACCAGCTGTGCTTTCTCCTTAAAATTGGTATAGTCTGATTTCTCTTTTATAGAACCAGCAAAAACAGTATATACTTGTTTCTTTCACTTGTCAAGAGTAAAAATTGGTATAGTTCAAATTAAGCTCCTGTAAGCAAAAAACTCTGACCAATTAGGATAATCAGTCAGAGTCCTTTTTAAAATCCATTATTATCGCTTAATTCCTTAAACCAGTGCCCTGATTTCTTCAGACGACGTTCTTGCGTTTCCAAGTCTAATTCAACCAAACCGTAGCGATTTTTATAGCTATTGAGCCATGACCAGCAGTCAATAAAGGTCCAAATCAAGTAGCCCTTACAATTGGCTCCATCTTCAATGGCACGGTGCAGTTCGCGAAGATGACCTTTTACAAAGTCAATACGGTAATCATCTTGAATCATTCCATCTTGACGGAATTTTTCTTCCCCTTCAACACCCATACCATTCTCAGTCAACATCCACTCGATATTACCATAATTTTCCTTGATATTTTGGGCGATGTCATAAATCCCTTGCTCATAAATCTCCCAGCCACGATGAGGATTGATTTTACGTCCAGGCATCACATAAGGCTCGTAAAAATGTTCTGGTAAGAGTGGACTCTCTGGATGCTTAGCAAATCGAGGCGCCATAACACGCAAAGGTTGATAGTAGTTGACACCAAGGAAGTCCACCGTATTGTCACGAATGAGATCCAACTCCTCCTCTGTAGCATCAGGCAAGAGACCGTATTCATGTAAGATTTCTACCAACTCCTGTGGATAAGTCCCCAAAACAGACGGATCTAAGAAAGATTGGGCCTGAAAAAGATCCGCAATACGAGCAGCCTTGACATCAGCAGGATGCTGGCTACGTGGATAAGCCGGTGTCAAGTTGAGGACAATCCCAATCTTGGAATCAGGCAAGAGTTCATGACAAGCCTTAACCGCCCGACTGCTAGCCAATTGTGTATGATAAGCTACTTTAACGGCTGCCTCTGCATCCACCTTATGTGGATAATGGGCATCGTAAAAATAGCCAAATTCTACTGGAACGATGGGCTCGTTAAAGGTAATCCATTGATCCACTAAATCTCCATAAGTCTCAAAACAAAAACGAGCATAGTCTTCATAGGCTGAGACTGTCGCCTTATTTTCCCAACCATCACCATCTTCTTGAAGAGTAAAAGGTAAATCAAAATGATAAAGATTGACTAAAAGACGAATCCCTTTGGCCTTAATAGCCTCAAAAACCTTACGGTAAAAATCTACACCCTGAGAATTGACTTTTCCACAGCCTTGTGGAAAAATCCGTGACCATTGAATAGAAGTCCGAAAGGCTGTGTGACCAGTTTCTACCAGTAGCTCAATATCCTTTTCCCAATTTTCATAAAAGGTCGATGTCTTATCTGGACCAATTCCATTATAGTAGCGATTTGGCTCCACTTGGTACCAATAATCCCATAGATTATCTCCCTTACCGTCACCAGCTACACGTCCTTCTGTCTGTGGCCCAGAAGTAGAGGATCCCCAGACAAAGTCCTTTGGAAATCTTAGCATACATTTACCTCTTTATCTACTCATTTTTCCCATTATACAGAAAAAACAAGGTAAAAACTAGTTACTTTTTTTCCTTGTTTTTCTTCTGATTATAGTTTATTTCTTGCTGAGGATTTCAAGCGTTTCAAGCAAGTTATCTGCATGAACTTCGATGGTATCACCAGTCGCTTTAATCTTCACTTCTACGATGCCATCGGCCGCTTTTTTACCAACAGTGATACGGATTGGCAACCCAATCAAGTCACTATCGCTGAATTTAACACCGACACGTTCGTTACGGTCATCTGTCAAGACTTCGTAACCAGCTCCCATCAAGCTTGCTTCAAGCTTTTCTGTCAAAGCTTGGGCTTCTTCATCCTTAACATTGACAGTAATCAAGTGCACATCAAATGGTGCCAATTCTTTAGGGAAGTTGATTCCCCAAGCGTAACGGTATTCACCTTTTGGAGTTTTGTTAACAAAGAGGCGAGCGTGTTGCTCCATGACAGCTGAAAGGAGACGGCTGACACCGATACCGTAACATCCCATGATGATTGGCACAGCACGGCCATTTTCATCCAAAACATCTGCTCCCATGCTTGCTGAGTAACGAGTACCAAGTTTGAAAATATGACCAATTTCGATACCACGCGCAAAGTTAAGGACACCTTGTCCGTCTGGAGAAATTTCACCCTCACGAACTTCACGGATATCCACATATTCTGCAGTAAAATCACGACCTGGATTCACACCAGTCAAGTGGTAGCCATCTTCGTTAGCACCGACAACTGCATTACGAACATCTTGCACCTTACGGTCTGCAATGATTTTAACATTCTCTGGCAAACCAACTGGACCAAGCGAACCAAATCCTGCTTGAACAACATTTGCCACTTCTTCTTCACTAGCAACGTCAAAGAAATCTGCTCCCAAGTGGTTTTTCAACTTAACTTCATTAAGCTGGTCATTTCCAACTAGAAGGGCTGCAACAAGCTCCCCATCTGCCATGTAGAAGAGAGTTTTGATCGTTTGTTCTTCTGGAACATTGAGGAAGGCTGCAACTTCATCGATTGATTTAACATCTGGTGTTGCAACACGACTCACTTCTTCTTCAGCAACGACACGGTTGCTTGGTTTGTACTCGTTTGTTGCCATTTCCAAGTTAGCCGCATAGCTAGATTCACTTGAGTAAGCAATGGTATCTTCACCAGAGACCATCCATTTGAGCAATTCTGCCTTGATTTCTTCTTGCACTTCTGCAGGAATTTCGTCAAATGAGGCAACTGACTTGTCCAAGACAACCCAGCGATCAAGGTCTGTACGAGCAGGTGTAATGGCCATAAATTCTTGGCTGTCCTTACCACCCATAGCTCCACCGTCACCGATGATAGCCTTGAAATCTAAACCACTACGAGTGAAAATACGCTCATAAGCAGCCTTGTACTCATCATAAACACTGTCCAAGCTGTCATAGTTAGCGTGGAAACTGTACGCATCCTTCATGATAAACTCGCGTGTACGGAGAAGTCCATTACGTGGGCGTTTTTCATCACGATACTTAGGCTGGATTTGATAAAGGTTAAGTGGCAATTGCTTGTAAGATTTAACAGAATCACGAACAATAGCTGTAAAGGTTTCTTCGTGTGTTGGACCTAAAATGAAGTCTGATTTTTCACGGTTTTTTAGTTTGTAAAGGTCTTCACCGTAAGTTTCGTAACGACCTGATTCGCGCCACAATTCTGCACTAAGAAGGGCTGGAGCCAACATCTCAACGGCACCAATCTTGTCGAATTCTTGGCGCATGATGTTTTTAGCTTTTTCAATCACACGGTTGGCAAGTGGTAGGTAAGAATAAACACCTGCTGAAACTTGGCGAACATAACCAGCTCGCAACATAAGAGCATGGCTGATAACTTGAGCATCGCTTGGCATTTCGCGAAGCGTTGGGATAGGCATTTTACTTTGTTTCATAATATTCCTCGATTATCTAAAAAAGAGTCGCATGATGTCATTCCAGGTCACAGCAATCATCAAGACAACCATGATGACCACTCCGGCCAAGGTGACATAGGTTTCAATTTCTTGTTTTAATGGTTTGCGGCGAATGGCTTCTAGGATATTGAGCACAATCTTACCACCATCCAAGGCTGGAATCGGAATAAGATTAAAAATCCCGATATTGATGGAAATCATTGCCAAGAAGCACAAGACATTCTCAATTCCATTTTTAGCAGCATCACTACTTGCCTTAAAGATGGCAACAGGTCCACCTAACTTGTTCAAATCCGGTTGGAAAATCAGATTTTTCAGAGCTGAGAGGATTCGGAGAGCCGAGTCTGCTGCGGTTGTAAAACCACCTACAAACATGGATAGAAAATCTGACTTAATTCCCGGTTGAACACCTAGAAGGTAACGGCCTTGACTTTCTTCGGGTGTAACCGTAACTTGTTTGTCACTCCCCTTTTCAGAAATAGTCACATCCAAGGTCGGGGCCGTCTTATCTTTGGTTTCTGATTCCACAGCCTGAATCAAGCTTTCCCAGTTGCTAACCTCATGTGAGCCAATCTTGGTAATTTGTGCCGTTTCTGGTACTCCCACCTTAGCCAAAGCCCCTTGGGGCATAATATGGAACTGGTTGGTATCGACATCTCTGACACCACCCTGCATGAAGATTAAAATCCAGAAAACAACAACACCTAAGATAAAGTTGTTCATAGGTCCTGCAAAGTTGGTAATCAGTTTCCCCCAGATAGTCGCATTTTGATATTGAACATCTAAAGGTGCAATCCGAACCTCAGTACCATCTGCTTCCACAACCGTTGCATCGTGATCCACTGCAAATGTTTTTTCTTCTTCCAGAACCAAGCCCTTGATAAAAAGCTTGTCTTCAAAGTCAAACTGAGTCACCTGCATAGGGAGGGCCGTTTGATCCAATTTTTTACCTGATAGATTGATACGTTTAACCTTACCATCATCAGTAAGCGTCAAACTAACAGGAGTTCCTGTCTTAATTTCAGTTGTATCATCACCCCAACCGGCCATGCGAACATAGCCCCCAAGAGGCAAAATTCGAATGGTATAGGCCGTCCCATCCTTGCCAATATGAGCAAAGATCTTGGGGCCCATTCCAATGGCAAATTCACGCACTAGAATCCCTGATTTCTTGGCAAAGTAGAAGTGTCCGAACTCGTGCACTACCACAATAATCCCGAAAACCAGAATAAAGGTTAAAATTCCGAGCATAGTATTTCCTCCGTCTTTTGATTAAAAGAGTCCAAACAAGTGCATGATTGGAAATACAAGCAACATACTATCGAAACGATCCAAAACACCACCATGTCCAGGGATAAATTTCCCAGAATCCTTGACACCAAAGTGACGCTTGATCGAACTTTCTAGTAAATCACCAAATTGTCCAGCAATGCTAAAGAAAATAGCAAAGACTGACATCTTGTAAATTCCATACGGAAGAGCAACTGTACTGTCAAACATCATAAAGATGATGGTTACTAAAATAGCACCTAAAATACCACCCAAGGCACCCTCAAAGGTTTTATTTGGAGAAACTGTCGGAGCTAGTTTTCGTTTACCATAGTTCATCCCAACAAGATAGGCACCACTGTCTGTCGCCCAGACGATACACAAGGCCAATAGAGCCTTATCTAAACCTGCAACACGAGCATCTAGTAAAGCATTAAATCCAAAGCCCACGTAGAAACTCATAGCAAGAGGGAAACAGCGTCCTCAATCGTATAAGACTTGCTAAAAACAGTCGTTCCTAACATGATTGAAATCAACACACTATAGGCAACCACATTCCCATCAACTGGCAAAAAAGTCAGATAATTCTCCAAGGGAATGGTCAAAGCAAAGGTTGCAAAGAGGGTTAAGAGGCCCTCCATAGTCATGGTCTCTAGACCTCTCATCTTCAAAAGTTCATGCATGGCTAGCATGGCTATGATTCCAATTGCTATCTGAAGCAAGAGGCCCCCAATCATTAAAATTGGTAGGAAAATAGCCAGGGCAATCCCTGCAAACAAGGTTCTTTTCTGTAAATCCTGTGTCATATTTCCTCCTAAACTCCTCCAAATCGACGATGACGACGATTGTAGGCAAGAATAGCTTCCTGCAAGGCCGCCTCGTCAAAATCAGGCCACAAGGTATCCGTAAAATAGAGCTCACTATAGGCTCCCTGCCATGGAAGGAAATTGCTCAAACGCAATTCTCCACTAGTACGGATAATCAAGTCTGGATCTCGTAACTCCTTAGGCAAATGCTGGGTAAAAAGATAATTACCAATCAATTCCTCTGTGATGTCACCTGGGTTGATTTTGGCATCTAACACATCCTGAGAAATCAACTTAAGAGCCTGTGTAATCTCAGCACGTCCACCATAGTTGAGGGCAAAATTAAGAATCAAACCTGTGTTGTTCTTAGTCAATTCCTCAGCCTTAGTCAGAGCTTCAAAGGTTTGCTTAGGCAGGCGGTCCGTTTCCCCAATCATTTGAATCTTAACATTATTCGCATGCAATTCCGGGACATAATTATCATAAAACTCTACTGGCAAGTTCATGATAAACTTGACTTCCTGATCTGGACGGGTCCAGTTTTCCGTAGAAAAAGCATAAACTGTAATCACCTTGACGCCTAGTTTGTTGGCTGCCTTGGTCACAGTTTGCAATGCTTCCATGCCCGCCTTGTGTCCGAAGACTCGCGGTTGCATACGTTTTTTAGCCCAACGGCCATTGCCATCCATGATGATGCCGATATGAGCAGGAACCTGTGTCGGAACCTCTACTTCCACAGCCTTATCTTTCTTAAAAAATCCAAACATGATCTTATTCCTATTCAAAAATCTATCGTTTCATTATACCATATTTCCCTATTTTCTTCTATCACTAAGCTATTTATTCTCAGGCACCAAGCCCATTTTTCAAAAAAATAAGCCGCCTGATTAGCTGACCTGACACATAGCAGTTTAGTTAAATGGGTTAATATTAGCGAGTCAGTTCGTCTGACTCGCTTTTTTCATTGTTTAGTTTTCCGATGAAATTATAGTAAATGTCAATCTGAATAATGCGATTACGTTTCGTGCCAGTTGGTTTATGAATCACAATCTTATCAATCAGTTCATTCACTATCTCAACGGTTAGTTCTGGTAGCTCTGTATATTTCAAAATTCTCGTCATAAACTTGGAGATATTCAAGCTGTCTTCTTGTTGTTTGGCGAGTTTTTCAGTTAAGTCAGAAATGGAAGTTTGAAGTTGTTGCTGTTCTTCTTCATAGCTCTGACTTAGTTTCACAAAGCGTTCATCTGAAATTTTACCAAGTAGATTATCTTCATAAAGCTTCTGAATAATGGTGTCAATCTCTTTGGAGCGGTGTTCTTCCTTTTGAAGTTGCTGGCGCTGGCGTTTGTTATCTTTACTGAATTGAGCTTGGCTTTGCTGTTCCAACTTTTTCAAAAAGGCTTCTTGGTTGAAGTGGACTTCCTGAATGGTTTGGCGGAGCTTGCCACTTATAATCTCAATCAGGGCAGATTTTTGAATGTAGTGGGGATTTTCGCAACCATCAATCGGCTTACGGTAGCCAGAACACTTGTAATGGTCATGATTTAGTCCGTTTTTCTCTTGTGGGCAAAAATAATGTTTTCGCCCACAAGTTCCACAAAAAACTAATCCAGCAAACAAGTTTTCGTGACCAATCCGATTTTTATACCGTTGATTAGACCGCTTATGACTCCTCATCTTCTGAACGATATCGAACGTTTCTTGGTCAATTATCGCTTCATGAGTATTTTTGAAAATTAACCAACCTTCCTTCGGATTATCCACTTTACGCTTATCTTTGTATGATTTCGTACGAGTTCGAAGATTGACAGTGTGTCCAAGATATTCTTCACGACTTAAGATAGCACTCAGAGTTTCTCGTATCCAAAAATAAGGCAAAGTTTCTACATTTGAACTGGAGGAAATAGGTTTGAAACCAATTTCGATTCGGTGGCGGTCTGGTTTAAAAATTTTGTCATTTTCTAACCCTTTTGCAATCTCCGAAAGGCTTTTTCCGCTTTTCGCTTCTTGAAAAATCCTCTTCACAACTTCACTAGCAACTGGGTCAATAATCCAATTTTTAGGGTTGTTTGAATCTTTGAGATAGCCGTAAGGTGGGTTAGTAGTCACTCGCTCGCCAGCTCTCGCTTTAGATTGCACGACTGCCCGAATCTTCTTGCTGGTATCCGCCGCATACATTTCATCCATTAAACTCTTGATTGGCAAGAAAATAGAATTAGTTTCATTAGGCTTATTTGAATCTACGCCATCATTTAAAGCAATAAAGCGGACATCAAAGCTAGGAAAAGTAATTTCCGTTAGTTGACCAACCTTGATATAAGAGCGGCCCAAACGACTTAAATCCTTAACGACAAAGTTTGAAACTTGCCGATTTTCCACCAATCTAAGTGCTTCTGAAATAGCTGGACGGTCAAAATTTGTGCCACTGAAACCATCATCAACGAAAAGAACTGGATTTGGCAGTTTTTCTCTCGCTACCACATCAAGAAGAATATTCTTCTGATTAATAATTGAGTTACTATCTCCGTCCAGTCCATCGTCTTGACTCAAGCGACAATAAACCACTGTAATATCTGAAAGTTTTGAAGTATCTACTTGTCTATAATCTGAAATTGTCAAAGTTCTGTTCATGTGTTTTTCTCCTTTTGGAGTTCACACACCTTATACTTCTATTATACCATTTTTGCTACTGTTAAAGTAGTGATTTATCGCTTAAAATCAACCTTTCTAGGACATTTTCAAGATTGCGATTTCCAGTAAAACGGTGACGGATTAAGTAAGTCGTTCGACCAATTCGACAAATTTCATCGTCGGTGCGTGAAGCCTGTTTTGAGTCTCTATCTTGATTCTTCTGGTTCATTCAAAATTCCTCCCTTGATATAATCTGGGTATTCTTCAAGTGTTATTACAGTGAATAGTTCCCAAAAGCTATATAGTTCTTTTTGAATTGCTTTCGAAATCGCCAGCTTTCGCTTGTCATCTGGTACAACCCACAAAACATAGGGGAAAACTTCCTTTTGTCGTTGTTCAATACCTGACCGATAATATTCAATATATTTCTTACAAGTATTTACAATGCGTGCAAGACTTTCTGTACTTCGGTCTATTTCCAGAAAATAATGGTCTTCGTAATCGTGATTAACTAACTCTAAATAAGCATCGGGCTTTAAAGTTCTGCCTATACCAGAAAGTTTTTGGTAGCTCCGCCAAGAGTTCGGCTCAAAGGAAAAAGTTTCAAGCGATAGCTTTTCTGAATCTCGAACAGTTTCTAGTGTCTCAACAAAGATTTCCGTAATTGCTAAAGTATGTTCAACGTGGTGCTGAGTTGGCTCGTATTTATTTTTATAGCGTAAAACAACTGTTTCATCTTGGTTTTTAAGGAATTTTAGTCCCTTAAAAGTAATTTGCCAAACATAAGAAGCAGAGCCACGGCGTGCGCCACCAACTCGCCGTTTCAAGTGTGAAACCAATCCAGCTTTCTTCAGACTTTGAAGTGCAAAATTAGCACGGCGAATGGCGGTTTCAGCTCTTACACTACTGGTAAAAAAGAGTCTGGCTAGTTGGTTGGTGGTGGCATATCTAGCTTGACTTAAAAAGTAAAGAATTTGCGTATCATTATCTATTTTGTAATTCCATTTCATCTGTTTTGTTCTCCATTAAAATTTAAAGGGTGTGCTCCCGTAAAATATGCTTAGTTACGGAGTAAGTCGTGTGAGTAAAAATTCCGAAAACCTTTATTTATCAGGTGTGGAAGAATTTTCTTCATCAACACGATTCGAAGAGCAATTGGAACGTTTTTTACGCCCTAAATCTGTTAATTTTTGATTAGAATCTTCATTTTTCGAAGCAGATTTTTCAAAAATGTAGTTTTCGAATTGGCTTTCAATTTCTGAAATATCTTGTCCGTATCGGCTCAAGCTATTCAAAAATGGCACACGACTATCTCTAATTTTTGGTTTAGGTAGGTAGGTCTTACCGATAAGCCAGCGGTAGGTATTTGGTGAGATTTCTGTTCTGATATATACCCAAAATGGTGGTAAGCTGTAAAAATCTTCTTTATCAATCTCCAGAGTATATTTTGCCATTTCACGGGCTTCATCAAGATTTAAGCCAAAAACAATTTTATTCGCAACATTAGATTCAATTCCAGCTTTTAATTGGGGTGACATCTGGGCGAGATGCTGGAAGCCAATATTCCAGCCAACATTAAATTGGCGAGATTGCGAAAGCGCTTCATCTAAGTTAGCGTTAGGGATTCCTAAGAAACTCGGTGTCTCATCGATATAGATAAAGACCGATTGGCGTTTACTTGGCTCAACCGAAGACTGGCGCAAAATTAACATCCAGAGCATTGAAGTGATTAGGCTGCCGATGAGTTTCGCAGATTCTGAACCAATTATCGCTTTATTTAGTGGAATCAATACGATTTTTCTGCTTTTGAAGATTTCTGCAAGACAGAAATTTGGATTAGTTTGTCCCAACATTGCCCGAAGTTGCGGGCGAAGCAAAAACTGTCGGAATTTATTCAAAATGGGGTTTAACATCTGGTGACGTTGAGCTTCACTGAGTAGCTCAAACCAGTTCCAGAAACTTTCCAGCCCGATTGGGTCTTTTAACTCTCTTAATAGTTTATTTCGAAAGGACTGATTAGTGAGTAAACTTGGTAGCATGACTAAAGAAGTGTTTGGAATTCTAGCAAGCGTTAGAAAACTGTGCGATAGAATATCCAGCGAGTAAATTCCAAAATGTTCAGGATAAAGTCCTTTAAATAGCTCCAGTAGATAATCTGCAATAACTTCTGGCTCAATACCATATTTAGTTAGTTCAAAAGGATTTATACCGACAATTCGCTTTGAAGTGGGTGAAATCACCACAATATCTTCATCGTGTTCAGTTGGTGTGCGCTCTAAAAGTTCATGAGTAAGTTGACCTTTGGCATCCACCACAACGACGCTATGATTTTTAGAGTTTATATCTGATAAAATCAAGTGACTCATAGCGGTGGTTTTACCGCAACCAGTTGAACCAAGAAAAACGGTGTGCTTTTTGCCAGCTTGTGTTGAAATTTGAACTGGTCTTGATTGACTTTCAACCGTTTGCGCCAAACTTCGCTGATTTTTTCGGTTAATATTGTAGCCTAAAGGTGGCACTACTAATTTAGGGTGAACATTTGGCACACCTGCAATATTTTCTTCCCCAATAGGTAAAAGCATGAAACAAGCTAAGTCTGAGACAGATAAACTATATGGAAAAGACCAGGAAGGTTGTGCTTGATTGAGTTTTTGGATAGCTAGTGGTTTTAATTCAATGGTTGCATTTGATTCCATCATACGAAAACTACTAAGTAGGCTGTCAAAAAATTCCTTTGTTCGCAAAATACTGCGAGATTGGACACCAAGGCGAATTTCACATTTAAAAGTAGATTGGTTTAGTTTTTGTTTCATCAGCTTTTTGGAGTTTTCAGAAAGCTCAGGAATATTATTCGTAATCACTTGATACCATTTAGCGGATAAATTCGGCAAATCTTTGGGTTGCGGACGAGGTGGTGAACCTGCGCCAATAACCAACTGAACAACTACTATTTCATCTGGCTGAAGTATTTTTGAAATTGTAAGGCTTGAACGTATCATATTTTCTACAGAATCCGTTTTTAAAGCATAGTGAGATTCTTTGATATTCACTAACCGTGCAACCGAAAGTTTTTCGCGTTTAGGAGCTCTTGAAAACTGAATAGCTCGATGTGATTGAATCAGCTGATGAATATGACGTTTATCTTGTTCTTCCGTCCCCAGAAGATACTGTACGCGGTTTTTAGTCATGCGAACTTCAAAAACAATGCTTTTACGTCGAGTTAGACCGACCAACTGTCCAAGCAAACTTTTGACGTCTTCTTCAGAAAATGGACGTTGCCAGTTCCACTCTCTCCAAGATAAGGCTTCGAATTTTCTTTTCATTTCTACCTCCATTCTTTAGATTTAATAATCCGAAAGGCGAACCAGCCAATGAAAATAATCGCAGTCGTCAAAACCAAGAACCACCAAACTTCCAGAATTAGTTTCACTGCCCAGTTAATAAGCCAAGCGCAAGCAACAAATACAAGAATATATGCCATTAGTTTTCTCATAGCTGGTCTCCTTTCTGCCTCCATTTATACAAGAAAATTGGTGAAAAGTTAAATTTCATTACCTTTAGTTTTTAGAGCGATTGGAATGAATTTTAGGCAATGAAACAGTAGTATATTTCAACATATTTTTTCCTTTTGTCTAGTCCAATCAAGGTTTTTGTTTTCTTTCAAATTTTCTCAATTCGGACTTTGCAACCAAGAAAAGTTTATTGATTTCTTGTCGTTTTTCCAGAAATTCTGCCAGGGCAATTTCTTCTTCGCTATAGTGCTTTTTATCTGCTTGTTTTGGTTTTTCGAACCAATCCCAAAGAAATACAGCAACAACGATAATTATAAAAGCCATAAAGTAATCCATCATAAAGCTACCTCATTTCATCTTTTCAGTAGCGTAATAAGTGAACGCTTTTAGAATATAATCTGTATATGCTTTAGCTTCTGGTGTATTTTTGAGTATTTCAGACTGAGTAAGCGCCAGATTACCCACTTTATATAAAATATCGCTAGCGAGAAGCTCCAGAGCTTGATTATCTGCCATCGCTTCACTTAGTGTTTTAGCCACTTCTAACTGATAGGGGCTAACAAGTTGAGGAAGGTCTACTTTTGAGGTTGATTTTTGAGTGTGATTCATGAGATTTCTCCTTTGATTTTGGTATAATTTATGTTATAAACATTGTCGACTTTGTTTATGATTATAGTGTAGCGAATATTTTTATCTCATTCATCAGGTAAAAAATCTCATAAATCTCAAGGAGAAATCGTGTGACCGAATTTAGATTAGGATGGTTTTGTTATATTTTGCAGAAATCTGAAAAGAAAAAACGAAACCAAGAAGATTTCGTCAATAGTATTTTGAATAGATTAGTGAGTGAAAACAACCCTAAAATTTCATTTATTCCAGAAATTAACCGTGTTTCTAGCAACCGCATTTTTACGGGCGATGAAGAAGTTCCAGATTTTTACCGCGAAGCTTTACCGATTAGCAATTTAAGTTTTCAGTCTCAAAGGATAGCTGATATTTTGAAAGATTTAAACCGTGATGAAACTTTCGATTATAAGCAAGCTGTTTTTAAAATCAAATCAGCTCTTTTAAGCCAAACCAAAAAAGCTACCGTTGTTTTTGGTAGCGAAAAAATAGAATTGCTTAATCATTGCCAAGAAGATGAACTTTACTTGGCAACCCTTTTGATTTTCTTGGTGAATTTTTCGAATATTCCTTCCAAAAACTCAGAGGAATTAAGACAAGCACAAATCATTAGCCAGCACATTTTTAAGTATCTTGAAAATGAGATTCTATTAACGCCATATTCACATAGAAAAGCTATTGAGGAATCTTTAAAAAGCAAACAGCAAATTTTTTATTTTGATTTATATAAGCCTGAAGCGTTAAACAATAATAAAAATCTCGTTTCACCTACTTTAAAAGTTTTGGTTCAAGATTCTATTTCCAAAATGCCAATTATCCAGAATGGTTTAATAATTCAAAATGAAACTATCAACGAACGAATTACGCAGTTTATTGAAGAAAAATTTTGAGAATAGCCCCACACTAACTTTAATTACTGGATTTTTGTAAAAAAATGAGGCAGATTTTTTTATAAAAGCTTTGGATAGATTTTTACCAAAAGAAGTTATCAATAAAATTTTTAAAGTTAAAAGTTTCGCTTTATCTGTAAAAGCCAGTTATGATTATACTGCTTCGAAAATGAAAGATATGATAACCTTAACAGAAAATGTTGTAAATTATTTAGAAAAAAGAGCTTTCACAACACTAGACAAAACTGAGTTTACTGTTGGAATAGGCGAAAATTTAGAGAAAAATGAGCTGGTATTCTTTTGTCTGGTTGAACAAGAAAATGTTTTTTAAAATTTTTACTAGAACGTAATTATATTTAATTGACATTCGAACCAAAAAAGATTATAATGAGATTAAAAATAAAAATATTAAGGCAGGACAAACTATAGAGAATCAGAAGATGTGTAAGTTTGAATCTTCAACTATAGTGAACAACTATTAATGAAAGGATTTAAATTGTACACATCAAGGTTTTTCATAGGGTGTTCTGTCTATTATTTTATGCTCGTGATAGGTGTATTTTTTCAGTAGAAACTGGAGGAATATACTATGAATAATAAAAAAGAATCGTTCTGGAACTATTTGGTTATCTTATTTGGTAGTGCTATGAAAACAGTAGAGTCGCTCACTACTCCTGAAATAGGCTCAAATTTAGCGGGAGTACTGAAAAAATTAAGTCAGGACTTCAAAGAAATTTGCCTCTCTTATATCCAAGCTCAAAAAGAGAATAGAACTCAGAAAATCAAAAATGAAGATTCAAAACCTATTTATCCACCACCCATACCGTATCGTGATGAATGCAGGCAAAAGCCTAACAAAAATAACATAAAAAGAAAACGACGCAAGAAACATTACAAAAAGCGTCGTTAACAAACATTTATCAATACACTTATCACGTCCGAATCATCTAAATATTGCAGTATTTAGATGATTTTTTATTTTGTCAAATTTTCTGAAAAAATAAATGAAATAAGTGGTAAAGAACTATTTTTATAGAATATAAAAAAATCTAAGTTATATTAAAAAAATAAAATAACTATATCAGTATACCATACGTTTGGCACTGAGTCAACATTTTTAAAGATTTGTATACGTTTTCAGTATATCAAAAAGCGATGATAATAGCAAATAAAACGCGGTTTTCTTTAAAAACATTTCTCTTTTTCAATTATTATCTGAATTTTCTATAATTTAGATACCCTGCTACAATAGTAAAGAAAGGAGAAATTTTGACAAATCATCACAAGAACAAATTAGAAAATATCAAAACAATGACTATCGGCTATGCTCGCGTTAGCTCAACAGATAATCGGCAAGAATTAGGGTTATCTGTTCAAAAAGAAGCACTCAGCTTTTGCGATAAACTCTATATTGAAAAAGATTCTGGTGGAAATCAGGAGCGAAAACAACTTGACAAAGCATTAAAATTAGCCAAAAATTATGCTAAACAAGGGGTTAAAACAAATTTTGTTGTGTATAAATTGGATAGGCTTACAAGAAAGATGCTTCACCTCTCTGCCATTATTGAAGATTTAACCAAACATGGTATTCATCTTCAATCTATTCATGAAAATATTGAAACAGATTCTTTAACTGGAAAATTCTTTTGTTTGATGTTGGGTTATGTGGCAGAATGGGAGCTTCAAGCTATTTCTGAACGCACTAAAGACGGACTCCGTAAAGCGAAAGAAAAAGGCGTGAAACTTGGCAACAAAGGAATAGCGAAAGATAAAGAAAAGCAAATTATTGCACAATACCAGCAAAAAGAAATGTCCGTTCGAAATATTGCGAATCAGCTGAACATTTCCACCGCAACCATATATAATGTGTTAAGGCGCAATAGTATTCAAATAAATAGAAAAAATCACCTATAATTGATTGACAAATCCTTAGAAAAATAGTACATTAAACCTATCAACAGTTTTAGCAAACGGTCGTTTGTTAAAACAATCAAAGTTATCAATAAAAATATTTAAAATGCTGATTTAATAAGGTTTTAGTTGCCTTGTTGAATTGGCATTTTTTATTTTTTCATTGTTTTAGTTGACGACCGTTAACTAAAACAAGCTCAACCCCTATTGTAGCAGGGATTTTTTGAGTTTAAATAAGAAAGGGGGTATTTCGTATTTAAATAGATACGAATTTTCATGATTGCTACAAAATATATAGATTTTATAAGGAGAAAGTATGTTACTGGTTGTAATTGTAGCTATTGGAGGGATTTTATGGTTTATTAGAAAATCTTCCATTGATAAATACACTAAAAAACAAGAATTAGCGATGAAAATTCTTGAGAAATCGAAAAGAATTCGCTTAGAAGTAATGGCTGATATTAACGAGCTGGGTGGACGAATGGCTTCGGCAGACCGTGAACAATACATCAGTCTAACTCAAGAAAGAGAATCGCTTCAAGAAACTTTAGAGACAATTGAAGCAAGTATTCGAGCTATGGAGTCAATTTTGCAGTGGAGAGTTGATTCTTCAGGTGGAAGACTGGAAATCGATAAGGAACTTTTAAACCTACAACGGTATTCTGGACTTACATTAGAAGAATTAGCACAAGATTGCGGTATCGTGCTATAAAAGATTCAAATAGAAAGAGGCTTTATTATGGGAAACCCTAATGAATGGTATTGTGCTTGTAAACGTGCTTTAAGTGGTAATAAATGTGATTTGTGTAAAGAAGCTATTTATCATAATCTTTCTTACCATAGGTGTGAGTATGGAACTTGTCAAAAGAAATTCGGTTGGTGATAAATATGATTAAACTAATCCTAAAACTCATTTCAGCAACTATTGAATGTCCTATTTGCGGACGACAAACAAGCGACCGACCAGAACGGTGTAGCCATTGCGGTAATAAACTATAGGAGTATAAGTATGACTGAAAAATGCACAAAATGCCAAGAAGTTTTATGGTTTTATGCAGAAGATAGAGCACGTGGTAAAGTAATAAAAGTTTGTAAAAATCCTAATTGTACAATGTATAATTTTCAAATCTCCTTTAGTGAACGATAGTTGAATATATGAAAAAGACGGCTTATTTGAACCGTCTTTTAATTAGCTTATAAGATGTATGAACTCAGATTATTTTAGAGTGCTGAGTGTCAGACAGTCTTTGGGCGACTCTATTTTTTATAGGGAGATTATTATGAAAAAGTTTTAGGAGTTTAAGTTAAGGTCTTCTTAACTTATGAGCTTAGTATACACTTTCTAGCTTAAAGTTTCCTTAAGTATTTTTAAAAATCAAATTTTTCCATTTCTCCTGCCAATTTTTCTTGGATAGACGTGTTCGATAAAGTTCCATTCGGTCTTGATCCTCTAAGAAATGAGGAGTTGGACGAACTTGAAAATTCAAAATATCCTCAAGTCCATAAGGAGTAAAGAGTTCCAAAGCAGATTCTTCATTCAAGCGTAATCCAATAGCCGTACATCGTTCTGGATACTTACTCATAGCAGCACAAGAGCTGCTATAGGGAGCAGTATGAGGGCTATGCTGGTGCATATAGACCTGATTTTTCAATTCCCACTGGTACTGAGGAAAGTCCTCTCGCAGTTTTTTCTCTAGGGACAAGGTTTCCTCATAAGAAATATCTGGATTAAAGAAAATCACATCTACATCTGTTTCACAGTCAAAAGGGGATTTGTCTGACAAGAGATTCCAAATAAAATTTCTGACAGAACCTGCTGCCAACCAGGAATCTGTCAACTCCAAGTTTCGGATGATAGTCAGAATGGCCATCATATCTGGATTTTTTCTAAAAGCCTCTAGAATTTCTTGCTCATTTTTCATTGTACTCATACCCCAAATGCTCATATGCCTTAGCAGTCGCCACCCGTCCAGACCGTGTCCGCATGATAAATCCTTTCTGGATCAGGTAGGGCTCGTACATATCCTCAACCGTCTCACGCTCTTCGGCGATATTGACAGAAAGAGTTCCTAGGCCGACAGGACCACCACCATACATCTCAATCATGGTACGAAGGATTTTTTGATCCACATAGTCCAAACCTTCACGGTCAACATCCAGCATAGTCAAAGCCTTATCGGTAATAACATCATCTATGACCCCATTCCCCATAATTTGGGCAAAATCGCGCACGCGCTTGAGGAGACGATTGGCAATACGAGGGGTCCCACGACTACGTAGGGCCAACTCAGATGCTGCCTCATGAGTGATTTCCATCTCAAAAATATCTGCCGTCCGCTCGACAATTTCTGTCAAGTCAGCATGGGCATAATACTCCATATGCCCCGTAATCCCAAAACGTGCCCGTAGTGGATTTGAGAGCATACCAGCCCGAGTCGTCGCACCAATCAAGGTAAAAGGTGGTAACTCCAAATGAACACTGCGACTGCCTTCACCAGCCCCAATCATGATATCAATGTAGAAGTCCTCCATGGCACTATAGAGCACCTCTTCCACCGACATGGGCAAACGATGAATCTCATCAATAAAGAGGACATCCCCAGGCTCTAAGTCATTCAAAATCGCTACCAGATCACCGGCTTTTTCAATGACAGGCCCAGACGTCTGCTTGAGATTGACACCTAGTTCGTTGGCAATAACAAAGGCCATGGTCGTTTTCCCCAAGCCTGGAGGCCCAAATAAGAGCACATGATCCAGCGCTTCATCCCGCATTTTGGCAGCCTCGATAAAGATTTGGAGCTGGTTCTTAACCTTATCCTGCCCAATATATTCACGTAAATACTGAGGACGGAGCGTGCGTTCTACTAACTCCTCATCCCCCATTATCTCATTATCTAAAATTCTACTCATGTTTCCATTATATCAAAAAACCAAGCCACAAACAAAAAAGCCACTGGATTGGTGCCTCCCGAGTTTAACACTTATGTGGTATAATATTCTACGGCACTGCTACACCGCCTACGAAAGGAGGTGAGATAGCCCATGATGGAACTAATCCTTAAAACTATCATCGGACCGATTGTGGTCGGTGTCGTTCTTCGCTTAGTCGATAAATGGCTAAACAAAGATAGATAGTGTCAAAAAAGACCCCAAGCTTAATGTGGAAGTTAGCTTGGGGTCTTTTCTAGTCCATGATATAGAACTAATCCTTAATTCCTCTCCATTATCCCACAGTTCACAAAATTTGTCAAAGGTTTACATTCTCGGCTTTTCAAGCTTTAACCGCTGTACAACAATATGATGACTCACTCCTCGACAACCAAGAACATTATTAAAGTAGTTCTAACCCTTCAATTCACAGACGCTTGCAATCAATTTGAGGTTGAAGTAACAACAGACCTATTTCTTAGTCATATTCGCTAAAAAATCCCCGCCAAAATCTCAAAAAGTCCCCGCCAATTCCCCGACCAAAATCCGAAAAATATCGGAAAATGATTTTTAGAATAGTCCCAAAAAGCCTGAAATAGAGCCAAAAAACTCCACCTGATTGGGTGGAGTTAAGGGAGATTATTATGAAAAAGAAAAGTTTAGGATTTTATTAAATAAAGTTAGGAGGTCTTTATTTAATAACTATATGATACAAGACAAAGCTTAAAACTAGCTTAACTTTTCTCAAATTCTACCATTTTGCAAAAAAATTCTATCAACATCACCTCACCCTACAAAAAAGCCACCTGATTGGGTGACTTCATTAGGAGATTATGATGAAAAAAAGTTTTAGGATTTCATTAAATAAAGTTAGGAGGTCTTTATTTAATGACTATATGATACTAAACCAGCCTTAAACTTTGCTTAAGAAAAAAAAGTTTTGTTATTTTTCTCGATTCATCCAAGTCATTCCTATACAATTATAGGTGGATAAGATTTCAAAGCCCATAGAACGATAGAAGCCCAAGGTTCTTTCTGTCTGTTCTGTCACCAGCTGGACTTGATAGGCATCTTTGTAATCCTCTAAAGCCTCTTTCATCAAGGGCACTACCAATCCCTTGGCGCTGATAGATTGGTAAAACGATTAAATCCTGAACCAATACTGATGAGAATCCATCTCCAACCAAACGAATCAAGCCCACCACAGCATCACCATCAAGTGCCACATAAATCGCTAATGAATGAGACAAGGCCTGCTCCAGCATCTGAGGTTGATTTGTATAATTTGTCCAACCGACAGCCTGATAGAGATGCAAAACATCCTCTAGCTTGACAATTTCTTGCTTTTTAATAGTAATCATGTCAACACCTCTTAAAGTTCTCTCAAGCTCTTGTACTGCTCGTCCATTTTTATCAAAATTTTCAGGACGCAAACCATGTTTCCAAACGAGCTTTGACTTTGGGCCAGTCCTTATCAATCATAGACAACCAATCCGTATCCCTCGTACGCCCCTTATAAACCACTGCCTGACGAAAGGTTCCTTCATAAATAAATCCCAAACGCTCCGCAGCTCGTCTTGATGGCAGATTTAAGAGCATCGCATTTCCACTCATAGCGACGATAGTTAAGCTCTTCAAAGACATAGCGAGCCAAAAGATACTGGGCTTCTGTCCCTATCCGTGTCCCCCTGAGCTCTGGAGAAAAAGTGACAGCTCCCACTTCTATTACTCGGTTATTCTGGTCAATGCGCATGAGAGAAAAAGTTCCCAAAGCCTTACCAGTTGCCTTGTCTATGATTGCATAGTAAAAGCGATCCTTACGAGCCAACATCTGATTTAAAAGGCTGACCAGTTCCTCCATATCTGCCACTGGCTCCTGAAAAAGGTAGGTCCACATCTCCCGAGGCGTATCAGGGCCATAAACAGCTAGCAAATCCTCCGCATGCTTTTCTACCGATAGAGCCTCTATTCGAGCATAACGCCCTTCTAAGAAATCAATAGAAGGCAGTGCACCTGGTGTATAACCTTCCATTGACTCACCAATCATCTGACCATATTCATTTACTGGCATAGCTTTCTCCTTTTGGCAGTTTTAAACTTTTTACTCAAACCTATTTAAATTGTCCTGTCTACTAATTTCAAGTTTTTTATCAATTTCATTTAACAATTTTTCTACATCTTCTTCATTTGAAACCTGTCCTTCTGCTAAATAGTTTTTACAAATACTAAGAGCTGCAATTTGATCTGCCTTATCAAAAGATTCAAAGATAACCCTCACTGCATTACTAGGACCTTCCCCCATTTTTTTGTCTACTACGCTCAAAAAGGTAAGCAATTTTTCACCTGTTTCTTGACGACACGATTCGTACAAATCAATATATTCACCGTGTTTTTTCAATTCATAATCAGGAAGATTACCACTAGATTTTACATGCGAATAAAAATTGACAAGTACCTTATTCTGAATAACATAATTTATTTTTTTAATGTATTTTAATCCCTCTATTAAGAGCCAAATAAAATAGATTACTAAAATGCCAAACAGTGGTAGCCACATGATACCAACACTGAATTGAACACGAGGATAAGTTTCATTAAAAGAAACTATTACATTTTTGACTCCAAAATAATGGATAATAGATAACAAATTTGTCACCATTAATAGAGTTGCAAAAGATTTTGTAAATAATAATTGATACCATTCAGACTGTTTTCTTATAATTTCATTTGGTGATATTCCAAAAATATTGCTTGATTTATCATTTGAAAAACTAAAGAAAGTAATAAAAACTGCAAAAAGAGTATCTACAGTCAATGTTGGCTCTATAATCTTTATATCACTAGTTGATAGAAATGCCATAGTATCAAAAAAGCATTACATAGAAAAAAGTAAAAATTAGTGAGATTAAAACTATATGTTTGAAGATTTTTAAACAAGATTGATTTCTTAATCATAATTCCCTCTTTTTATTAATATTTTACAAAAATCAACTCTAAAGAAGAAACTTTAGAGTTGATAACTG
>BNJT01000503.1_pt1 | contig 94750 bp, 148 predicted proteins | sample 8540491 | NCBI WGS metagenome assembly BNJT01 (sample SAMD00202455, study PRJDB9452) | human saliva metagenome | host: Homo sapiens | reverse complement strand
ATCATTGCGTATGTTGGAAATTCTCTTCAAAAATCATCTATTTAATCCTTTTAATATATTGATTTTAAACAATATATATAAAATTTATTGTATCTGAGTAGTTTCATTAGGGTTTTGCATGAGACTCACTAAATCCTATACTAAAATGTAGGTTTTTGTGGGTTTTTATAGCTTATAGTATAATATACATATAGCAAAAATGGAATTTATCGGAATATTTTATGAGTAATGCTATGAAAAAGCCATTAACTACGAAAACTATTGAAATGATGAAGCCTAAAAGATTTTTGATAAAAGCTGATATTGGTGATATTCAGGTCTAAAGGGTAACTTGTGGTAAAACTGGTATAAAAACATATAGATATTCTAGCCCGATAACTAAAAAGCTAACTCAAGTAAAAATAGGCTCATTTCCTCAAACTAGCCTAGCAGAGGCAAGAAAGCAGCTAAAAAGAGCTAAAAACATATTCGTTTAGCTGGTCGCTGTCCTGCAAACCGAATTAAAAGAATTTAAAAAGAGCAAGCTCAAAAAGAAAAGCCAGAAACTCTTTTTATGTCAAGATCTTTGTTGAACTTTGCTTATCGCAATATATTGAAGATCACTATAGTGAAAATGGTCGTTTAATAGTTGGAGCAAGAAAACCTAAAGGGCAAGATGAGAGTGAGACGAACTTTATACAATGATGTAGTCATTCCATTTGGCGATAGATTAGCCTCTTCTATGACAAGAAAAGAAATCGCCGAACATATTACAAATATCGTGAACAATCGAGGTGCAAGCGTGCAAGCAGGAAGTGTTCTTAGAGTGGACTGCGGCATATCGTTTTGCTATTGGACTAGATAAATTTGATGAAAATTTTGTAAACCCTGCATTATTAGCAAAAAGAAACGTTGAAAAATGACAACCATTAAACTCACTAATAACAAAGGAACTAGAGCATTTGATCACCGTGAATTAGGGATATTCCTAAAAATGGCTGAAAAACTATCAAGACTAACAGATTCAAAACGTATTTTCTACTTACATTACTCACAGGCTGTCGAACGGGAAATTTGCGCTATTGCTTGGGATGATATTGATTTAGAAATGAAGACAATTTTTCTTCGAGAAACTAAAACTGGCACATCTCGCTATGTTCAGCTATCTAATCAAGACAGTGAATCTTCTTAAAACATTTGATCGTTCAACAAAATACTTATTTCAAATGCGATTACAAGAAAAAGCCTATCCAACAAAAATACCTTACCGAAAGAACTTGGATACTTAGAAAAAGTGGGGCACATGTTGAGACATTGAACATTGGTCGCCACACGATCTGCGTAGAACAGTTCGAACAGGTTTTGAGCAGATTGGGAGTGCCCGAATGAAGTTGGCGAGAGCTATTCTAGGACATTCTAAGAAAGGATTGAAGGCACTTATAATCTACATACTTACGATAAAGAATGTAAAATTTGGTTACAAAAATGGGCTGATTACCTAGATGATTTACTAACAGAGCAAAAATAGGCGGTTCCCTGCTTATTCTTTAATTTTCTGTTATGAGTAACTGCCGTTTTCCCAATTTTGATAGCTCAGATACAATACCTTCTGTTTCAAGCTGATCCATAATGTGAGCGGCTCGACTAAAGCTAAGGTTAAATTTGCGTTGGTGCTGATATTGAAATAGTTTGAGTTTCAATTACCCATTTACGCACAATATCAAATAAGGGATCAAGCTCAGTCTTAACTGGCGAAAATACCTCTTCAGTGAAGATATTTTCTTGATATTGAGTCTGTCCGCACAGACGCCAAAAATCGGTTATCGCAACTGTTCTTCATCACTGATAAACGCACCGTGAATACGAGTTAAATCTGGAGAGCCTGATCCAGAATATAGCATATCACCTCGCCTAACAATGTTTCCGCGCCACGCTCGATCAAGAATAGTACAAGAATCTACCGCACTTGTCACGGTAAATGCAATACGACTAGGAATATTTGCCGAATAACACCTGTAATAACATCGCTAGCAGGGGCGTTGTGTGGCGAGAATTAAAGTGAGTCCCACTGCTCTTGCTTTGTGTGCAATACGCACTATACATTCTTCCGTCTGCTGACCAGATGTCCAGCATTAGATTAGCAAATTCATCAATAACGATCACATATAAGGTAATGGACTAAATGTACGTCTTTAGCATACCTTCCGCATTTAAACAGCAGATTTTCTGATTATAGCTTTCGATATTGCGCACTTCCCACAATGATAAAAAGCTGATAGCGGCGTTCTATTTCATCTACGCACCATTTTAAAGGCTTGCACGCTTTTTCATATCAGTGATAACAGGTGCCAATGAGGTGAGGAATATCATTATAAAAGTGATAATTCAACGATCTTCGAACGAATTAATATCAATTTAAGTTGTTTCATCAAAGTCTTGATAATAGACTGATAAGAATAGTATTAATACAGACTGATTTTTCCTGCTCCTGTACCTCCCGAAATCAAAAGATGAGGTGTCTTGGCTAAATCAATTACTACAGGATTGCCCTCTGGATTTACACCTAAAGCGATCGGTAACTTATCATTGCTATTAATAAAAACCTCGGAACCAATCACCTCTTTAAGTGAAATTGTATGAGTGATTATTATGTGGAATTTCAAAAGATAGTATGCAAAATTCACTCGGAATCATTCTTACTGCACGAACATTCAATATTTTTAGCCCATTTTGTCGGATCGAAATTTGATTGATGCTTTTCCTTTTTCTAAGCGATCAAATTCTAATTTGATATAGTAAGTTATTACCACCGGGCCAATAGAGTAGCTAATATTTGCATTTGTGATTCCAAACATAGATAACGCTTTCTTCATATCTGGCAATTTCACATTATAATGTCTATCCAATAAATCTGTCGGAAATAACAAATTATCTGAAAACATAAAAACCTCTGGGTTGATTAATTAAAAGTCAAGATCGCTTTCATCAGGATCAACTTGATTGATATGAATCATTCGTTCAGCAATTCTATTGACTAATACACCATCAATCTTTTTCTGTATAAGGATCATAAACTCTCCCTCAAAGTACCAATTTTCACCATCATTTAGTATTTCTAACAACATTGATTCTTCTGTAACATTAGGTTTATCTGATCTTAGCTCTCACTGAACAAGGATAAGTGAGCATATCTACTATGCCTTTAAACCAAACATAAGTATTGAGGCTTTCCCTCTTGTTCATATTCAAACAATACTTAATTCTTTAGATTCACTTTCATACTTAATCCAACGAGGTAGTGGTTCCCCCATTCGGATTTATTACTACTATCTGAATATTCCATATATTCAGCAGTAATATTAAAATCATCTAATTGCATAGCTGGTTATTCCTCTTCATCTGAAACAATTTTAAAGATCACACCTAAATGCCAGTTTCACCATCCCAAGAAATGACACATCGTGCATACCTTGCTGAGCTACGTGAACATTTTTCTTCTAAGTTCTTTATCTTTTGTAAACCAATAGTTGATTACTGATCATTGGTCAGTGGTTTCAAAATACGATTTTTCTCATTTAATGGAGCATGTAAATAATAGGTAAGTAAGCGCTCAGGCTCTTTCAAATAGGCTAAATAAGCTCCATTCATATGAGGGTAAGGTGTAGATTCAATAATCCCTAACCAAACCTCTCGCTCACTATCAGTTTTCAGTGTTTATGATGAGTTTTTAAATCGGGATGCATAGGACTGTTCCGAAATACCGCAATGTGAATTTGGCTCTCAGTCTCATCTTTTTGTTTTCCTGTAAACAAATAGAGCCCACTCTTTCCCCAATCTGATTCAATCACTTCAGAAAGCTCAAAAGGTCCATACCAATGAATAAGTGTAAAGAATGCTTCATAACAAAATCCTTAAATAGGTGATATTCGTAAAATATACTATAACCGATATTTTTAAAGAGTAAAAAACAGCTACAAAATAGCTATAAAAGATGATTTTAAAAGGCTAGATAATGTCGAAACTTTTCAGTAACAGAAACCGATAGATTGATAGGAAAGCGGATTCAGCAAAAGCGTAAAGAGCTTGGATTAAGTGCCTCCGTGCTATCGGAGCAAATTGGCATCGCACAACAGCAACTTTCTCGTTATGAGCGAGGTGAAAATAAGATTAATGTTGCACATCTAGTCAGAAATTGACCGCAGCATTGAATACCGAAATTAGCTGGTTTTTATAGATTGCATATCAGATCAAAAATTAATGATAAACAGAAATTTATTCCTGTTTCAGAAGATCGTATTGAAAATAGACTTTATGCTCATTTGAGATGGGTTAAGTGCGGACAAAAAACAGTGATCTTTTAGTCTTCCTTGAGACTATTTTGTAGATGCTAAAAATATGTTAAAATATTGATATATAAACATATTTTTATTTTTCTCATGAAAAGCTTGTGCAACAGAAATTAGACTGTTTATGCGGAATTTATAGCATAGTAAATGCAGTCATTTCGTATCAAATAAAGAAAAATTAATGAAAACCATTATTTCACGAGCTACTTTTTGGCTTATATTGAATAACTGGGGTATTTATGATCTACTCACGAGTGGATTGGATCTTCACCAAATGAAGTATTTATTAAATCATACCGCTAAAATACATAAGCAAATAAGAATAGACTACCCTAACATAGAAGACACTCAAAAATTCCTTACTTATATCTTCTCATCTAGAAAAGCCAATCTAACTCAATAGTATTATTCTCGACTAACTATCATTGGAGTTTGATAAAAAGTTACGATAACGAAAATTAGTTCTTTTTGATAGTTGTGGTACAAATAGCGTAAAAATCTCTGAAATTTTACCTAGTTCACTATTTTTCCTCTCTTTCATCCCTAAGAATAAATAAGCAAGTAGAGTTTCTCGATTCCATTTCTCTTTTTCAGGAGACATTTTTATCTAACAACTTAAGTAATTTATCTAAAGTCATATTTTCCTCACCTGCATATCTATAGATTTGACGCAATATTCTTAATTTTTCTTTTTCTTGCGTGAATATAAATATAATAAGTAATAGCTAAAGATTTTACTTCGCTTGTCTTATCTTTTCTCTACTATTTCAAAGGCTTTTACTATCTTCATCTGTCTTCTTGATATTTTTCATCAATATCCTCATAAGTATGGAATGTAACCGTCTTGGGAAAAGCGTTTGCCTTGATTGATTTCCTTCTACGCTGTTGCTCTTCACAATTTCTCTTTTGCTTTCTTGTTTGTCCAATAAAGATTCGTACTCACTTTTCTTCGCTTAAATCAACTGACGTCAGCAACTAAATTAATAAAACTGACAGTCAGTTATTTTTAAACTATTTATAACTGACTGTCAGCCAGTTTAAGAGCTAAAAATAGCTAAATATTCAGCTTCTGTAAAGGAAACCTCGCAAAGGTAATTCCGCCTTTTGGTAATAAATGAGGTTTTTGTGAAAACTAATCAAACTAAGCCAAGTATTGGCAAAAACAACGTTATCCAAATCAACTATATACCGACTAATCAAAACATCTGATTTTCACTACCAAAAGGAAAACTGTCATTGAGAGGCTGTTGCGTGGTTAGAAACGGAAATTGATGAATGGATTTATGATAGCAGGATGTGCATGTAATTCAAGTTCCAATCACTCTATTAGCACGTTACAAGCATATTTGTTAAATAATACAACAACTCAATAGGAAATTAGCTATAGAAAATACCATTCTTGTAAAACAGAAATGCTATTTATAGAAAGAATAACTTTTATCTGTGTAGGTACTTTCAATAGCTATTTATGTAGAGATTGATAAGCTATCTTTTGTATCAAAAAATAATACCAGCTGAAGGAATTCTGGGGTGTATACAAAAATTTGATAAGTTAAAAGCAGGTTAGATCTGGAAGATATGGGATATGTATAAAAAGTTAAGCTGTACCGCTGTGGTATAAAAATTACTTCGATGAAAAATCCCTGATTTTTATCTGCTATTATCTTACGATTTCCCAGAAAAAACTTAATGAGCCTAGAGTTAGATTTGAGGTTATCTCCACAATATGCAAAAATAGAGACATACCTAATGTGATCAAATTGCTGAAGAAACATATTGGGGGTAGAGGTTGATTGATATGCTGTTACAAACTAGTAGAGTAACTCAGATCGATCTTACCCTTGATGTACACAGACAAGCGATTTCTAAGAAATTATTACTTCTCTATTCTAATGCTAGAACAGGGCGAATTTCTTAGGTAACGAAGATGATTGTAAGAACAATTATGCTATTGGTTCTCAACGTTCTAGTTCTTACCTTTTGAGTATATAGAAACTAAAAATTTCAAAGAAGTTGAAGATGTTTACCAAAATAACCTTATAGTTAAAGAGAGGACATATTAGCGCGGGCATTACTCGCTTAAATTAAGAATAAAACCGCCATATCAACAACCACTTTTCTATCGAGTTTCAATGCTAGAAAACCCATTCAGTAGAATTCTCATTTATAGAAAAATAAAATCGCCTCTCAATTTAAGGATTTCCTTCCTTATATAAGAGGGAAAAAGTATTCCTCTAGCGGTTAAATCGTATCTACAAGCTAAAAGTAGATGATGATACAAAAGGGTGAATAGAAACTTAAGACTAAAACGAATAGATGTCTTGAAAAGTGTAAAAAGTAAGTTTATACTCAACATTGATTGGTCAAAATACCCAGATATCATAGACAATTCTATTTGGGTATTTCACTCAAACATCTCTGAGATAATTTGCCCTCAGCTATAAAAAGCTACATAGAGTGTAGGTTGTTAACAGCTTTTCATTTCAACTATGAACCCTTGCAAATAAACAAACATAGCCTTATGCATCATCGGCGTATGTTGCTCGAAATTATCTTGTAAATTCATGACGTTATCCAGTTTAAGTATTTAACTTTTTGTCTAGCAAAGTATAGGTTTTACGATAGAAAGTAATGTGTTATTTTTAAGCTGATTTTAATTTTCTACATCCACACTCAGTACTTCATCTTCTGTTTTTAATAGCGTATAGACATCTTTTAGCATTTCATTATCAATGTTGTAGCATCGCACTTGCAAGCGAACTTCGCCGCTAGCTTGATCTTTTACCGAAATATTTTCAATGCGGTAATCATGTTTCAATAATAAATCTGTGACTTTACTAATACCGTTCGCAGAACTCAGTTGAATAGCCAAGCGAGTACGTTTTTATAGGTTTTACGACGAACATAACGCTGCACAATCGGGCTGATACGGATAGCAATTAAAATCATTAAAGTGGCAATAATCGCATCAAAAATAAAGCCAGCACCTGTTGCCACACCGATAGCCGCCGCAGCCCAGATAATTGCTGCAGTGGTTAAACCTGAAATGGCATCATTTTTCTTGTGCAAAATAACCCCTGCACCTAAGAAACCGATGCCACTGATTACTTGTGCGGCAAGTCGCATAGGGTCAGTTCGAATATTATCTGAAACTTGCGCATAATGTTCTGCGGCTTGAATGGAGACAATCGTCAGTACACAAGTCGTCACCGCAATAATGGCACAGGTTTTGACCCCAACCGGTTTGTGCTTAAGTTCACGTTCTAAGCCAATAATCCCGCCAAGCACAAGTGCGAGTAGCATTTTCCCTAGGATAAGTAAATAAGCCGTCTGTTCAAGAGCGGTCGAAAAAAGAAAAGAATTTTCCATGTTAATAATGAATATGAGTAAATAAAAAAACGGGCATTATTCTACCTGAAAAAAGGACTTTAATGGGCAAATTTACAATCAATTTACCTTTAATTTATCGCCTTTCGGCTTGAAATTGAGTAAAATCTAAAGTTTTGAAAGATGATGATAGCTGAGAATAAATTTATGCAAAAAAATCAACGCCGAATATTGGCTTTGTAAGTTTAGGTTGTCCTAAAAAAATTTAGTGGATTCCGAACGTATTCTGACCGAATTACGTACTGACGGGTATAACATTGTGCCAAGTTATGAAAAATGTGGACTTGGTCATTGTGAATACCTGTGGTTTTATTGATAGCGCCGTGCAGGAATCTCTAGAAGCCATTGAGAGGCGTTGGAAGAAAAACGGACGCGTGATTGTGACCGGCTGTTTAGGGGCGAAAGGAAGATCAAATTCGCCAAGTTCACCCAAAAGTATTGGAAGTGAGCGGTCCGCACAGTTATGAAACAGTAATGGCACAAGTACATAAATACGTACCAAAACCTGAGCATAATCCATACACCAGTCTTGTACCAAAAACAAGGGGTGAAATTAACACCAAAACACTATGCTTATTTGAAAAATCTCAGAAGGCTGTGATCATCGTTGTACATTCTGTATAATCCCTTCATTACGTGGGGATTTGGAAAGCCGCTCTATCACGCAAGTATTGGATGAAGCAAAACGTCTTGCTGATGCGGGTGTGAAAGAATTGTTGGTTGTTTCACAAGATACTTCTGCTTATGCGATGGATACACAACGTAAAGAAGGTGGTGTGAAAACGGCTTTCTGGAATGGTATGCCAATTAAAAATGACTTAATGACCTTGTGTAAACAACTTGGTAAATTAGGCATTTGGGTACGTTTACACTACGTTTATCCTTATCCTCACGTGGATGATTTAATTCCATTAATGGCGGAAGGTCTATTGTTGCCTTATTTGGATATTCCATTGCAACACGCGAGTCCAAAAATTTTAAAAGCGATGAAAAGACCAGGAAAAATTGACCGCACTTTAGAGCGTATCAAGCAATGGCGTGAGATTTGTCCAGATTTAACCCTACGCTCAACTTTCATTGTAGGCTTCCCAGGTGAAACAGAAGAAGACTTTCAAATGTTATTGGATTTCTTAAAAGAAGCACAACTTGATCGTGTGGGCTGTTTCAAATTTAGCCCAGTAGAAGGCGCTCCTGCAACTGAAATGGCCGACCAAGTGCCTGAAGAAGTAAAAGAAGAACGTTTCCACCGCTTTATGCAGTTACAACAAGAAATTTCGGCTGAACGATTAAAACAAAAAATAGGCCAAACGCTTGATGTAATCGTAGATGAAATTGATGACGAAGGTATCATTGGCCGTACTAAAGCTGATGCACCCGAAGTTGATGGCTTAGTTTATATTGAAAATCTAAGTGGCGCGCCAGTGAAAGTAGGCGAATTTATTAAAGTAACCATTACCCATTCAGATGAATATGATCTGTGGGGAACCTGTTAATTATTAATCTTATTTATTTTTTACCAAAGGAATTTAGAAAATGGCAGAAACACAAAAACAACCAAGTGTTATCCGTTTTGAACAGGAAGTAGCAGCAAAAAACTATGAAGCAGCTTGCGTTGAATTGTTGGATATTTTAAACAAAATTGATACTAATTTTGGTGGTATAGAAGGCATTGAAATTGATTATCCTAGTCAATTAAATGATGAATTAGTACAAGAGAAAGTCGAGCATTTTTGTACTCGTGTAGCGGTAGCAATGAGTGAGCTATTTTCTGATCCTCAATTAGATATTTCTGAAGGTGGTGCACAACGTTTCTTTACCTTACAACGTTGGATTAATATGATTTTTGCATCATCGCCATTTGTGAATGCGGATCATGTTTTACAAGCTTATAACCGCAATCCAGATAAAACCAATTTATCCGATTTCCATTTAGATAATACGAGATCATCATTAATTAAATTCTGTATTTTCTATCTGCCAGAATCTAATGTGAATGTTAATCTTGATGCTTTATGGAATTTAGATCCAGAGTTATGCGCATCGCTTTGTTTTGCATTGCAATCACCACGTTTTATTGGTACAGAACAATCATTTTTCTAAAGCGTGGTACGCTTTTACAATGGTTTCCCTGAAAAAAATTAGCGACAATTGAAAAATTTAAATAATGTGCCGAGTGCAATTTCACACGATGTGTATATGCATTGCAGCTACGATATTGCTGAAAAATAAACACTGGGTGAAAAAAAGCATTAAACCAAGTCATTCGTCGTCATTTATTGCAAGGTGGATGGAGTGATCGCGATGTCACTAAATTAGGTGAACGTAATGGCAAACCTGTCATGGTTGTATTATTGGAGCATTTCCATTCATCTCATTCAATTTACCGTACGCATTCCACTTCAATGATTGCTGCACGTGAGCGTTTTCATTTAATTGGTGTGGGTAATGAAGCTGTAGATGCAGCAGGCCAAGCGGTGTTTGATGAATTTCCATTTATTAAAAGGCGATAATATTTTTAGTAAATTGAATGAATTAAAAGAGATTTGTGAAAAAAATGGTGCAGCCGTTCTTTATATGCCAAGTATTGGGATGGATTTAACCACCATTTTTGCAAGTAACACGCGTCTTGCACCGATTCAAGTGATTGCTTTAGGCCATCCTGCTACGACACATTCTGATTTTATTGAATATGTGATTGTGGAAGATGACTACGTTGGTTCTGAAAAATGCTTCAGTGAGCAATTATTGCGTTTACCAAAAGATGCCTTACCTTATGTGCCTTCAGCGCTTGCACCGCAACACGTAGAATATCGCTTACGTGAAAATCCTGAAGTGGTGAATATTGGTATTGCTTCAACCACAATGAAGCTTAACCCATATTTCTTGGCGGCATTAAAAGCTATTCGTGATCGTGCGAATGTCAAAAGTTCATTTCCACTTTGCATTTAGGTCAATCTAGTGGTGTGACGCATCCCTTATGTTGAGTGTTTTATTAAATCTTATTTGAGGCAATGATGCGACAGCTCATCCACATGCACCTTATGATCAATATCTTCGTATTTTGCATAACTGCGATATGATGGTGAATCCATTCCCATTTGGTAATACCAACGGCATTATTGATATGGTGACATTAGGTTTAGTGGGGCGTATGTAAAACGGGTGCAGAAGTTCATGAACATATTGATGAAGGGTTATTTCAAACGTTTAGGGTTTACCGGAATGGTTAATTGCAAATACGGTAGATGAATATGTTGAACGTGCAATTCGTTTAGCAGAAAACCATCAAGAACGTTTAGAACTTCGCCGTCATATCATTGAAAATAATGGCTTACAAACCTTATTTACAGGCGATCCAAGCCCAATGGGTAAAGTGTTACTTGAAAAAAATTTGAGGAATGGAAAGCGGCAAATTTAGCTGAAAAAGCCAAAGAAAAAAAGCAACTAAATCCGCAACCACAAAAAGAGAAGACCACAAAGTCTACTACGACAAAGACAAAGAAAAAGTGCGGTCAAATCTGAAGGTAAAATCAGAGCCGAAAAACGGTAAAGAAAACCACGAAAAAAAGCAGATAAATAATCAATAAATCCCCGAAAGGGGATTTTTTTTATTGAGAAAAAAATTAAACAAAAGCCTCATTTTTTTCTAAAAAAAGCTTGATTTTTGTAGCGTAAAAGCCTGTAATTAATAGACCCATTCAACACAACATAAAATAAGGAAAAACTCATGAAAAACGTCGGTTTTATCGGTTGGCGCGGAATGGTCGGTTCCGTATTAATGGATCGTATGGTGCAAGAGCAAGATTTTGCCAATATTAATCCAGTTTTCTTCACCACTTCTCAAGCAGGTCAAAAAAAGCCCCTGTATTTGCAGGCAAAAGAGGCGGGTGAACTTAAAAAGTGCATTCGACATTGAAGAACTTAAAAAATTAGACATTATCGTGACCTGCCAAGGTGGCGACTATACCAATGAAGTTTATCCAAAATTAAAAGCAGCAGGTTGGGACGGATATTGGGTTGATGCCGCTTCTGCACTACGTATGAAAGATGATGCAATTATCGTGCTTGATCCAGTAAACCAACACGTGATTTCTGAAGGTTTGAAAAAAGGCATTAAAACTTTCGTGGGTGGTAACTGTACCGTGAGCTTAATGTTGATGGCTATCGGTGGTTTATTTGAAAAAGATTTAGTGGAATGGGTGTCTGTCGCAACTTATCAAGCGGCTTCAGGTGCAGGCGCAAAAAAATATGCGTGAATTGACTTTCACAAATGGGCTTTATTAGAACAAGCGGTTTCAAGCGAATTAAAAGACCCTGCTTCATCTATTTTAGATATTGAACGTAAAGTGACTGCAGAAATGCGTTCTGATAGCTTTCCAACGGATAACTTCGGTGCAGCATTAGGTGGTAGCTTAATCCCTTGGATTGATAAACTTCTTCCAGAAACCGGACAAACTAAAGAAGAATGGAAAGGTTATGCAGAAACTAACAAAATCTTAGGTTTAAGCGACAATCCAATTCCAGTAGATGGTTTATGCGTACGTATCGGTGCATTACGTTGTCATAGCCAAGCGTTCACCATCAAACTGAAAAAAGACTTACCGTTAGAAGAAATCGAACAAATTTTAGCGTCTCACAATGAATGGGTGAAAGTAATTCCAAACGACAAAGAAACCACATTACGTGAATTAACCCCAGCTAAAGTAACAGGTACATTAAGCGTACCAGTTGGTCGTTTACGTAAATTGGCAATGGGTCCAGAATACTTAGCGGCATTCACTGTAGGTGACCAATTATTATGGGGTGCTGCAGAGCCAGTTCGCCGTATCTTAAAACAATTGGTGGCATAAGTTCTACTTTCACGACAAAGGGCGTATTCACTACGCCCTTTTCATTACTACAAAAGATAATATGCTACGATCTATCTTTGTTTTTATTACAATTTCTTTAATGACATTTGTTTTGCAATATTGGTTTGTCTCGCGCCTTGGTTATCCTGAAACCTTTGTAACAACATGCCAAAAATTACACGGGTGAATTTTTTTGTATGAAGCGCGTTGTGAATATACGTTTAATATATTATTTACAACGATAACTGTTGCATTTTTAGCATTGTTTCCTTTTATTATTTTCTCAGAAATTATCTTACTTTATTATCGGTTGTTTGTGGCTTGGGACTTTTTATGGCTATTGGGTTCAGTGTTTTATCACCTTTGATAGTACTGGTTTAGGGAAATACACTTGAGCTTTTCAAGCTTTACTTTTCACTATGCTTGGATCGAATTAAAAAAATACCTTATATCAGTCATATCTGTTATCTACTATCCCTACACTATTTTTTTGTTAAAAAAATTATGATCAGAGAACCTCATTTTTCATCAATTTGCTCTTGCAGAGTTATTGCCTTTTTTTGAGCAATTTCCGACGCAATATCTTTCTGGTGAACGAAATATCAAATTAGCTTATCGTCATTTGGTTCAGCCTGAAAGTGCGGTCAGAAAATTGATGATTTTTGGTGAATGGTCGAGCAGAAAAATATGCTGAAATGGACTGAGTTGGCTTATGATTTTTTTACCAACAAGGTTATGATGTTTTTGCTTTTTCGATCATCGAGGACAAGGCTATTCACAGCGTATTATTCCTCAAAAAGGGCATTTAGATGAGTTTCGTTTTTTTATACTGATGATATGGCAAAAAAATCATTGAAAAAAAGCGACCGCACTTTATGCTTATCAAGCGCAATATATTCTCGCACATTCCCTCGGCGCTTTGATTTCCACCTATTATCTGGCCAATTACGATCATCAGATTAAAAAGGCCGTACTTTCTTCGCCTTTCTTTGGTGTTCCGATGAAACATCCATTACGAGATGAAGTCATCATTGCAACGATGATGGCATTTGGTCAAGGTCATCGCTATGTTTTTTTGGCAAAGGACATTACAAACCGGCAGATTTAAACCTTAATGAACTTAGCCATTCTAAAAACGCGAATGAAAATGGATGAACCGAGTTAATCGAAAAACGCGCTGCTATTCACTTAGGGTGGCCCGACTTTCCGCTGGGTACATTTGTGTTTAAATGCAATCAAAAGCGCTCCCTAAAAATCATTCCAAGAGTGGAAACACCCTGTGCTTATCCTACAAGCGGAAAAAGGAAAAAAATTGTGGATAACAAAAAAATCTTGAAAAAAATTGACTGCACTTTTTTTCCGCATGCAGAATCCATGCTTGTACCTCAAGCAAAACATGAAATCCTTTTTTTGAAAAGGATAACGTAAGAAAAAGCCGTGCTTGAACGCGTGAATCAATTTCTTCATTCTTAAATTTTCCCTAATTAGATTAAATATAAAACATTATATATTGATTTATATGATGTTTTTTTATTTTTTTATCTTATGAGTGTTTAGCCTTTTTATTGAGCAAGATCATAGTTTCTTTCTCACTATATCCCTACAATCAATAATACTTATTTATAGTTATATTTTTGTTGTTTGTATAGTTGGAGTGTCTATGTCAAAAATGAAGAAAATCGTCACCGCACTTTTGCTTGGCTGGGTGTCGGCGCTGTGGCATTGTGGGGAACGCAGTGGGTTATGCATAAAACAAGTTCACCAGAGTTTTGTGTCAGTTGTCATTCAATGAGTCTATCCAAAAGGAAGAATGGGAAAGGTTCTAGTCACTTTTTCTAATGCAAAAAGGTGTCCGAGCACAATGTTCAGACTGCCATATTCCACAAAAGAAGGCTGGCATTATGTCAAAGCTAAATTTCATTGCTGAAAAGACTTTGTGGTATGAAAGCACAAGGCAAGATTGAGAATAAAGAAAAATATGAAGCCCATCGTGCAGAGCTAGCTCAAACTGGTATGGGAATGAGATGAAAGCCAACGATTCAGAAACCTGTCGTAGCTGCCACAGTTTTGATGCAATGGAGCTTTTCGCAACAAATCCAAATTAGCAAAACAAATCCCACTACAGATGCCCAAACAAATGGCCAAACCTGTATTGATTGTCATAAAGGCATTGTTCACTTTCCTTCCTGAAGTTCATAGCGATCAAACAAATGCGCAAAAAAACTGCTCTCCGTACAAGGCAGTCACTCTAACTTGATGGCATGCAGCGATTTGTTTGCGACTGAAATGGTGAAAAGCGACCAATGATAAAAAGGCAGTGAGATTCGCCTCATGCCTTATGCAGAATTAATGCAATGGAAAGTACAAATGGCGATCAAAGTTCAAGGCACGTTTACATGGTTGGCAACAAAGCCGGTGCGGAAGCGTGTTGTTTATCAAGAATTTAGGTAAACGTATCACCGTTGCTTTAGTGGATGAAGATGCACGCAACCATGTTCAAGTCGTCAAAAGCAATACATGATGCAGTGACAGATTCTGAATGGAAAGAAATCAATGTTGCCGTGAATGTCGCAAAAGAAAAAAATGTCGTCAGATCTGACCGCACTTGATCAATATGGCAATCAGTTAAACCAAACTCAATGTAGTGGTTGTCACGCAGCAATCGGTGCGGATCATTACACAGCGAACCAATGGATTGGTGTGGTGAATTCTATGAAAGACCGTACATCAATGAGCTAAAGATGAAGTACGTGCACTAACGATTTATCTGCAACGTCAATGCCAAAGGATATGATGGAAAACAATCGTTAATGAATTTTGTTCACCCACTAATGACTTTAATAACGACAAAGGCTGCAAAAATGAAAAAAAGAACAACGTAAATGAACAACGTCGTGACTTTTTCTGAAAAAAACATCTTCGGCGTGGCGGGTAGCATCACTTTCTGGTGGTGTGGTTGGTCGGTGATTGCACCCAAAAGTGCGGTCAGCAGCAGAAAGCTGAAATGAAAACAGTAGTTACCGCCGCACACTGGGGACCGCTTGGTGTTGTCGTGCAAGATGGTAAAGTGGTGAAATCCGGCCCGGCAATTGAACCTGCTGGTACCGAAACGAATTACAAACAGTTGTTGCCGATCAGCTGTACAGCGAAACTCGCGTAAAATATCCAATGGTGCGTAAAGGCTTTCTTAGCTAACCCAGGGCAAAAAGTGATACCACAATGCGGGGGTCGTGATGAGTGGGTTCGCGTTTCTTGGGATGAAGCGTTAGATCTAGTACACAATCAACTTAAACGTGTGCGTGACGAACATGGTCCAACAGGCATTTTTGCCGGTTCTTATGGTTGGTTTAGCTGTGGTTCATTACATGCTTCTCGTACGTTATTACAGCGCTACATGAACGCTACCGGTGGTTTTGTGGGTCACAAAGGGGATTACTCTACGGGTGCTGCGCAAGTAATCATGCCGCATGTACTTGGTACCATTGAAGTCTATGAACAACAAACCAGCTGGGAATCTGTGTTTAGAAAAACAGCGATATTATTGTGCTTTTGGTCTGCAAACCCACTCACAACCATGCGTATTGCTTGGATGTCCACCGACCAAAAAAAGGGATTGAATATTTCAAAAAAATTTCCAAGCGACTGGCAAAACGCATTATTTGTATCGACCCACAAAAAAAGCGAAACTTGCCAAATGCTGAATGCAGAATGGATTCCAGTGAATACAGCAACGGACGTACCGTTAATGCTTGGTATTGCGCATACTTTAGTTGAGCGAAAAGTAAAGCACGATAAAGATTTCTTGAAAAAAATACACGTCCGGGTTATAGCTAAATTTCGAAGAATATTTATTAGGGTAAAACGGATGGTCAACCAAAAAAACAGCAGAATGGGCGGCAAAAGATTTGTGGCATGTACCGGCAGAAACGATTAAACAACTTGCAAACCGATTTCTCCAGCAAACGCACCATGTTAATGGGTGGTTGGGGTATGCAACGTCAACGCCATGGGTGAACAAACTCACTGGATGTTAGTCACGCTAGCGTCTATGTTAGGACAAATTGGCTTGCCAGGTGGTGGTTTCGGTTTGAGCTATCACTATTCAAATGGTGGGGTGCCAACAGCGACAGGTGGTATTATCGGCTCTATTACTGCTAGTCCATCAGGCTAAAAGCGGGAGCACAAAACATGGTTAGATGATACCTCTAAAATCCGCTTTCCCATTGGCGCGTATTGCCGATGTGTTGCTCAATCCTGGGCAAGAAAAAATTCACTATAACGGTACTGAAATTACCTATCCCAGATATCAAAGCAGTATATTGGGCGGGCGGTAACCCATTTGTTCACCATCAAGATACCAATACTTTAGTGAAAAGCTTTCCAACAACCAGATGTGGTGATTGTGAAATGAAGTGAAACTGGACTCCAACTGCGCGCATGGCGGATATTGTCTTGCCGGCAACCACCAGTTATGAACGTAATGACTTAACCATGGCAGGCGACTACTCCATGATGAGCATTTACCCGATGAAACAAGTGGTTCCCGCCACAATTTGAGGCGAAAAAAATGACTACGATATTTTCGTTGAACTCGCTAAACGAGCAGGTGTGGAAGAACAATACACCGAAGGTAAAAACGGAAATGGAATGGCTGGAAGAATTCTACAATGCAGCCTTTGACTGCCGCACGTGCAAAAACCGTGTTGCAATGCCTCGTTTTGATAAATTCTGGGCAGAAAATAAACCGTTAAGCTTTGAAGCCGGGAGAAGCCGCGAAGAAATGGGTACGTTATGGTGAATTCCGTGAAGATCCATTACTCAATCCGCTCGGCACGCCGTCAGGTAAAAATTGAGATTTTCTCTGATGTTATCGAGAAAAATGCATTATAACGACTGTAAAAGGTCACCCAAGCTGGATGGAGCCAGAAGAATTTGCGGGTAATGTGACAGAAGAATATCCGTTAGCTTTTAGTAACGCCACATCCTTACTATCGTTTACACAGCCAATTGGCACATACTTCATTACGTCAAAAAAATATGCGGTAAATGATCGTGAGCCAGTGATGATTCACCCTGAAGATGCGGCTGCTCGCGGTATTAAAGACGGTGATATTGTTCGCATTTCATAGCAAACGCGGTCAAGTACTTGCAGGTGCGGTTATCACAGAAAAACATCATCAAAGGTACTGTCGCTCTTCATGAAGGCGCATGGTATGACCCAATGGACTTTAGGTGAAAGTGAAAAAAACCATTGTGTAAAAAAATGGTTGCCCGAACGTATTAACACGCGATGAAGGCACATCAAAACTTGCACAAGGTAACTCACCGAATACCTGTATTGTTCAGGTTGAAAAAAATTTACCGGTAATGCACCTGAAGTGACGGTATTCAAACAACCTAAACACGCTGTATAAAACTCAATCAAAAACGACCGCACTTTGATTTTTATCCATTCAGGTGCGGTCTTTTTTTCAATAAGTTTTTTTCTGTACTTTGTTTTTCACCTATCAAATCAATTTTCTCTACCTTTCCTTCTGACCACCAAAATGTGATCTGTCTCCCAGTTTTAAGTCTTATCTTGTACTAAAAATCAACCCATAGTCCTCTTTTTACGGACAAAATATTAAAAGACCTGATGGTGTAAAAAGATCAGGTATTACTTTGATTCACAACGTAGAAAAAAAGGAGAAAACAGATGACAAAAAGATCTTAATGTCTTTGATAAACACTATGGTTTATTGATCAACGGCGAATGGACAAATGGCTCTGAGGGTAATACCTTAACAGCATATAACCCTGCAAATGGTGAAGCCTTAGCCACCTTTATTGACGCTACGGATGCAGATGTCGATGCTGCAGTGAATGCTGCGAAAGAGGCCTTTAAAACCTGGAAAAATACCAGCGCAACGGAACGAGCTACAATTTTGAATAAAATTGCAGATATTATTGACGAAAATACCGAATTATTCGCTTTACAAGAAACGTTGGATAACGGTAAACCGATTCGCGAAACACGCGCAGCAGATATTCCGTTGGCATCAGATCATTTCCGTTATTTTGCCAGTGTTATTCGCGCCGAAGAAGGTGTCGCAAACCAACTGGATAGCGAAGATTTGTCGTTGATTTTACGCGAGCCTATTGGCGTTGTTGGTCAAATTATTCCATGGAACTTTCCGTTCTTAATGGCTGCATGGAAAATAGCACCTGCATTGGCAGCAGGTTGTACCGTCGTGATTCACCCATCTTCCTCTACTTCATTGAGCTTACTTTCCTTAGCTCAAAAAATTAATCATTTATTACCGAAAGGTGTCTTCAATGTTATTACTGGTAAGGGTTCTAAATCTGGAGAATACATGTTGCACCATACTGGATTTAACAAACTGGCATTCACCGGTTCCACCGAAATCGGTAGAAAAAAATTGGTGTGGCTGCTGCTGAAATGTTGATTCCATCCACCTTGGAATTAGGGTGGTAAATCAGCCAATATTTTTCTTTGACGATATGCCATTTGATAAAGCATTGGAGGGCGCACAAAAAGGAATTCTCTTCAACCAAGGGCAAGTGTGTTGTGCCGGTTCACGTATTTTCGTACAAGAAAGCGTTTACGATAAATTTATCGCGGCACTAAAAGAAGAATTTAAGAAAGTTAAAGTCGGCTTTACCTTGGGAAGATGACACGCAAATGGGGGCGCAAGTAAACGGAAATCAAGTTAAGGTTATTAGCAAGTATGTTGATATTGCTAAAGAAGAAGGGTGTCAAATCATCCTTGGTGGAGGTAAATCAACCGACCCGGCATTGGCTCGAGGCGAATTTTTTTCCAACCAACCTTAATTTTAGCGCCTGATAACAAAAAACGCGTGGCACAAGAAGAAATTTTTGGTCCGGTTGCTGTGGTAATCAAATTCAAGGATGAAGCAGATGTAATTAAAATGGCAAATGACAGTGATTATGGCCTAGGGTGGTGCGGTGTGGACATATAACATTAACCGTGCGCTACGAGTTGCACGAGCACTTGAAACCGGTCGAGTTTGGGTGAACTGTTATAACCGTTTACCAGCTGGAGCACCTTTCGGTGGTTATAAAACCTCTGGTATAGGGTCGTGAAACCCATAAAATGATGCTTGACGCTTATACACAGGTGAAAAAAATATCTTCATCAGCACCCGTGAAGAGCGCGAAGGCATGTATTAATCATTCACTTTCTAACCTGAAATAACGACCGCACTTTGATTTTATCCATCAAAGTGCGGTTATTTTTATTTATATCAAATTTTTACTCAATTTTATTAAAAAAAGTCGCTTAAATCTTTACTCGTACTAAATAAGTGGTATCTTTATAATCGCTTATTTAATCGATTGCGTCACGGTCGTTATACGTGATGAATTATTTTTTTGTTCATTTATCTAGGAGTTATCCTATGGAAAGTAAAGATTCCAGCAGTAGAAGTCAAACTTGGCTTTAAATGGCAAGGGGCTGCTGATTGCCGTCATCGTTGGTTTAGGGGATTTGGTTAATCCCAACACCAGAAGGTTTATCCGCAAAAGCATGGGGAATGCTAGCACTGTTTGTCGCAACCATTGTGGCTATTATCGCTAAAGCCATGCCTATGGGTGCTGCAACCTTGGTGGCATTAGTGATTAGTGGATTAACTGGGCTTACACCAATTTCACCAAAAACAAGGTGATGTCGGCATGTTATCTGGTTTTGCAAACGGCACAATTTGGTTGATTGCTATTGCTATGTTTTTTTATCTCGCGCGGTGATTAAAAACCGGTTTAGGTAAACGTATCGCGCTGTACTTCGTTGGTCGTTTTGGTAAAAAAATGATGGGCGTGGCCTATGGTATGGCGTTGGCTGATGTTGTTATCGGTCCGGGGATTCCTTCAGCTTCTGCGCGTGGGGGCGGTATTATGTACCCAATTATGCAATCTATTGCTGATGCGTATGAGTCCAAAACCAGGGTCCAACTGCTCGTCGTGCAGGGTGCATTTCTTAGCGATTGCTGTCTCTCAAATCGATACCATTATTTGTACCATGTTCTTAACCGCCATGGCGGGTAACCCGTTAATTGCAGAACTCGCGAAAAGCCAAGGTGTGGAAATCACTTGGATGACATGGTTCTTAGGGGCGATCGTACCAGGTATTGTGAGCTTAATCGTCTTGCCTTATTTCGTGTATTTAATTTATCCGCCAGAATTAAAAGATACGCCTAAAATGGCAGAAATGGCACGTGAAGAATTAAAAAGCATGGGCCCAATGAGCAAAGCAGAATGGATTCTTGCCCTAGACTTTATCCTTCTTTTATTCCTTTGGACGGTGGGTGATTTAGTCTTCCATATCCCTGCAACAATTTCAGCGTTTATCGGTTTAGTGATTTTATTATTAACCAATATTATGAGCTGGAAAAAAATATCGTGGCAGAAACCACCGCATGGGATACGATGTTCTGGTTTGCGGTATTGGTGATGATGGCAAATGCACTTAACAAATACGGTGCAATCACTTGGATTTCCACCCACATTTCTTCATCTGTGGGTGGTTTCAGCTGGCCAATTGCCTTTACTATTTTAGTGTTGGTGTATTTCTATACCCGCTATTTCTTTGCTTCAGCCATGGCGCATATTTCCGCAATGTATCTCGCTTTCGTGGCTGCGGCTATCGCTGTGGGTACACCACCAATCATTGCTGCAATTGGTTTTAGGGTTACACCTCAACATTATCCATGAGTTTAACGCAATATGCAGGTGGTCCTGGTCCAGCACTATACGGTTCAGGTTATAACTCAACCGGTCAATGGTGGGGCGTGAGCTTTATTGTTTCCATCCTTTCATTAGTGATTTGGTTTGGTGTGGGTGGATTATGGATGAAACTCCTTGGCTGGTGGTAATCCTTATTAATTCATAAAAATCCCTAAAAACGACCGCACTTTTGATTTGTATCTCAAAAAGTGCGGTCATTTTTCATCTGTATTTTGAATTAATCATCCCAGTCGTCATCCCAATCACGGTGTTTTCTATGGTGGTGATGTCTTTTATGTTTTTATGATGGCGATATTCTCTGTCATCGTAGTCTCCGCCTTTATTCACTTGACTACCGATTACGCCACCTAATGCTGCTGCCGCCGAGTGTTGTGGCAATATCACCACCTAATAAACCACCGGCTACGCCACCGATTGCTGCACCTGTTTGCGGTATGACGTTATTGTCTGTCCATTTCACAAGCGGTTAAGCTTCCTGCTAATGCAACAATCACTAACCCTTTCATCAATTTAGATTTCATAAATCTACTCCTCTATTTTTGTCGGGATTGCTTGCCTGGCTCTTATGCAATCCGGCGTGTAAAAGCATTCCTTTTACGATTGCTTTGACTATGAGGAAAATTAGTTGAGTTCAAATGGCTCGTTCAATTGGTTTAAGAATGAACAAATTTTTGGTATGATTGTTGAGAGGTTTAATTGGTGATTCAGTCAGGATGTTGTAAAATCTATTTTTCACTAATGTGAAGTTAAGTCTCAAGTAATAAAATAATGAGTAAGAAGAAAATGATATACTATTTATGCACTACTGACTTCTTGTAGCTTCGATATCAATGATCCCATAGTTAGGTTTTGAATGGAGATTATTCTGTGAGGGATAATGCCGCTGAGCTTGATAAAGAAGAAGGTTTTTATGAAAATGAACCTCAAGAAACAAAGAGTTATTGAGGGTTAAAAATGAACAATACTGCAATAAAATAAATAAACCATTGTTTTATGAGAAAAAACATAAATATATTGATACTTATAGAGTTAATATGGTGATATTTTTGTTCATTGTATGAGAGTAAATGGAGCATCGTTATATAAAGATTTTTCCTGAAAAGTATGAATGAGCTTACTGACTGATGAGGATGTAAGAGTAAAAATAACAAGGTGAGAATTAGATCTTTGAATTAATGTTTTTGATTTGCACGACTTTACGATCGAAACACACATTGCATGGCCAATACTATCTAAAATAGAACGGAAATAATGATGATTTCATTGAGATTATAAAAATGTCAATATTTTTGATTTTTATGGCAGCTTTATATTCTCTATATAATGTTTAACTTTGATTTTCTAAAGTTAAAATTTTATCTATAAAAGTGGTATCAGCATCATTTATTTTGTATTAGTTGGCTTTTATCTTGGTCGTTTTCTATAGTAGGTGAAAAACTAGACAGGTATATGAATGATAAGTAACATTGGGAGATGAAAAACATGAGTAAGATAAATCTCTGTATCTTTTACTTTGTAGTATTTTTGACAGCATGTGTTTCTTCTGATAGCTATTTTGTTCGATTTTTGGAATGGGGATGTTATATCTGACAGAGCTCAGAGGAGGAGAAAAATTTTTGATCTATGCTATGAAAACTAAAGAATTTGCCAAGAGGAACAGCTGAGGAAAGGAAAAGCAAGTCTTGCTACATTAAAATGTATGGATGATGAGTAAGATAAGTACTATCAAAAGTTATAGTCTTATTAAGGTTAAGTATGTAGTTTTTTAATACAAATTAGAATTTTCTTAGCATACTACTATGAAATAGAATGAGGGCGGTCAATTTTCAAGAGTTTTAAAAACCTCTAAAATTGACTGCATATATTCATACTTCTTCTGCCGAAATATCCCCTCTCATGGCGATTCAGCTTGCAACACCATTCCTATGTCGCTTGTTCTGTTGAGAAAACAGGATAGATCCAACTCGCTTGTTCAATTGCTCTAAAAATCAAAATGTTTATGATTTTTGATATAAAATATCAAATAAAAATATTTTCACATAAATTTGATAAAATTTTGATCGATTTGTGACTTTCGATCACAGTAGTGCGAGATTCAGTATTATGACTGCAACTCGATGATAGATGTAGTAGCGGGTTAATAATCATTTGAACTTTTAAACTAATCATAATAGGAGATTTATTATCGTACTATCCAGCAGAACCGTTCCGTATTAAAAGTGTTGAACCAGTTTCAATCCTACCAAAAAGCAGAACGTGAAAAAGCAATGAAAGAAGCGGGTTTCAATACCTTCTTACTTGAGGTTAGAAGATGTTTACATTGACCTTTTTAACTGATAGCGGCACTAACGATGAGTGACCGTCAATGGGCTGGTATTATGATGGGTGATGAAGCTTATGCAGGTAGCCGCAACTTCTATCATTTACGAGAAAACTGTTCAAGATTTATTTGGCTTCAAACATGTTGTGCCAACTCACCAAGGACGTGGTGCAGAAAACATTCTTTCTCGTATCGCGATTAAACCAGGGGTCAATACGTACCCAGGTAATATGTATTTCACTCACTACGTTTCCACCAAAGAAGCAAATGGCGGTATTTTCTACGATATCATTCGTGATGAAGCGCATGATGCAACATTAGATATCCCATTCAAAGGTATATTGATGTTAAAAATTAGAAAATTTAATTAATGAAAAAGGTGCTGAAAATATTGCTTATGTGTGCTTAGCGGTAACTGTAAACTTAGCAGGTGGTCAACCGGTTTCTATCGCAAAACATGAAAGCCGTTCGTGAATTAACAGCCGAAACACGGCATTAAAGTATTCTATGATGCAACGTTGTATTGAGCACATACTTTTTATTAAAGAGCAAAGAGAGGTTATCGAGATCAGCTCAATCAAATCTATCGTTCAAGAAATGTTCAACTACGCAGATGGCTGTACAATGAGGTAGTAAAGACTGCTTAACCAATATCGGTGGTTTCTTATGTACTGAATGATGAAGAATTGTTCATGAAATCTAAAGAGTTGGTTGTAGTATTCGGTATGCCATCTTACGGTGGTAATGGCTGGTCGCGATATGGAAGCAATAGCGAGTTGGTTTTGAAAGAAGCAACTCGAAGAGAATACATTGAACACCGTGTTAAACAAGTACGTTACCTCGGTGAAAAATTACAAAAGCAGCGGGCGTACCGATTGTTGAGCCAATTGGTGGTCACGCAGTGTTCTTAGATGCTCGTCGTTTCTGTCACACTTGAAACAAGAAAGACTTTTACGCACAAGCATTAGCGAGCAGACAATTTATGTTGATTGCGGTGTGCGTACAATGGAGCGTGGTATTATTTCGGCTGGTCGTTGATATCAAAACTGGCGAAAACCACCATCAAAACTTGAGACAGTACGTCTTACTATCCCACGTCGTGTTTACACCTATGCACACACATGGATTTAGTTGCTGATGGTATTATCCACTTATTCAAACATAAAGAGGATATTAAAGGGCTTCGTTTCGTGTATGAACAAAACAATTACGTTTCTTCACTGCACGCTTTTGAACAAAAATAGGCCTACTAGCCCTTACTTCGGCAACGAGGTAGGCTTTTATATCTAAAACATTTGGTTAATGAAAAATGCGAAAAGCATTCTAATGACATTGTAGTTTGATGTATTGTCAAATAGAGGAGTGACTAGCCTTTCTACGATAATCGGAGAGGAGAAAACTCATGAATAAAACATTGGAAGTACGTAATTACCTCAGGGACGATGATTGGCGCAGGGATGCTTGCTATGCCTCTCACATCTGCTGGAATGGGTTTTACGTTTACAGTCGTTCTACTTATTCTTTTATGGATCCTACTCACTTATGGCGCATTATTATTTGTTGGGGTTTATCAAACCGCTGAACATGATGCCGGCATTGGTACACTTGCTGCACAATGTTTTGGCCGACCAGGACGGATTATCGCAACTAGCGTATTAATGATTTTCCTTTATGCATTGCTTTCCGCCTATGAGCCGGTGGTGGTGCAATTCTTGCTTCAACTTTACCTGATTTTGCTGCTCTGATTTGAAAATGAAAGGTTCTATCCTTGCATTTACAATCTTATTTAGTGTTCGTGGCGAATTGGTACCAAGCTTTGTGGATGCGCTTCATCGCTTCTTGTTTTATTGCGATGATTGCCGCTTTGTTTATCGTGCTTGATTGATGATCTGAAATTAAAATCGATAACTTAATGTGCCATGCCAATTGATAAAAGCCTTACTAATTTCCAGCTAGCCAGTTTTTCTTTTTACCGCTTTTGGTTTCCACTGGTTCGATCCTTGGCTTAAAATAAATACTTAGAAAGGTGATGTAAAAAGCCTTAAGATTTTCGATTATTGTGGGCTCTGCAATCACATTAGTGGGTTATATCTTATGGCAATTTTCAACTCATGGTGTATTAAATGCAGCTGCTTCTTAGAAATCACTTATCAGATCAACATTAAATGGATTGATTGAAGCGAGTTCGTGTGATTACAGGCAGTACTATTATTGCTGCTATCGTGAAAATCTTCTCTGCCTTACGCACTGATTACCTCGTTCTTAGGGGGTGGCGCTGAGTTTACTAGAATGTGTTGATGACCTGTTAAAACGATGTATTCAATTTTCTGCAAACCGTTTAAGTTTTAGGTTTCTTAACGTTCCTTCCGCCATTGCTCTTTGCATTCTTCTACCCAGAGGCTTCATCCTTGCATTAGGTTATGCAGGACAAATGTTTGCTTTCTATGCAGTGGTATTGCCGGCAGCATTGAGTCTGGAGCTCGCCATCAACATCCAAACTTACCTTATCGTGTGCCCAGGTGGTTCAGGAGTTCTACTCTTTGTCTCAATTTAGGGACGATTATTGTGTGTATCCCATTCCTAATTAAATTAGGTGATACTGCCTCCAGTAGTGAGGTTAACTAACACGATTAAAATATAAAAAGTGCGGTTGAAATCGGTGTGTTTTCTTGCACCTAGCATGACTGATATAAGACCATAAGAGATGAGATTAAATATTGTTGCTTTTATCTAAATAAGATTTATTTTTAATAATTTTTCCTTCTTTACTAAAAACAGCTCAATATAAAAATCACGTCTATTACCTAAGTAACCTTCACCTTTTTATAGAGTGCAAATAGTTTTATCATCTGTTTCTTCTAAAATTTCAAAATTGGTTCGAAATTAAATCGCTTATTTCTTTCTTATCCATTCCTGAATGAAGGTATTTGGAACAATATGATCTAACATCCGCACGTTGACTTGCAATGTCAGTAATACGGGTTTCAAAACCTCATCTAGCATCAAGTTTAAATCTGTTGCATTGCTTTTTCTGTCAAACTGAAGATTGAAACCCAGAATGATTCTTATGGTCACTCGCTTCGCAGCCAATTGAAACAGGGAAAGTAGAGCAAGGGATATTGTGAGTAGTTTTTCATGTTAAGTACCTTTTTATATTTCTTGGGTTTCAGTTTTCGATATCTTCTACAATTTGATATTCAAAGACTAACGAATCTATTCCTGGGTGAAATAACAATATGATAAATGCGTTTTGCTGACCGCTTCCTGAGCTATCATCAGTGGTTTTCGTTCTAATATATCCCTGAATACTCATAAAATTTCTTTTCCTCCTTCTAGATCATACCCATTTTGAGGAAACTGCTTTTTGATGCTATCAGCATGATTGTCACCATCTAAATGAGCATAAATCAATTTGCTTAGCGCTTCTTTTTCTGCAGCTCATTAGAAATCTTTTCGTAATATATTCTTTAATCTCCCTTGGGGTAAATTATCGTAATTAACGGTCATTCTGGGAAAACCTAAATCACAAAGCTGTTTAAAAGAAGAGATCAAACCCTAAAAATAATAGTATGTTTTGCATATTAAAATACCTTTACTGGTGATAGTAACTCAGGCATTATAGCAATAAAAATTTATTTTCCGATAATAAATCATTCTATTATTTTTGGGTAATTACAGAGGAAAAATTATAGTGTTCTAAATAACATGGAAAGAGCATAAAGAATATGATAGGTAGGGTGTGAAACGTTGGCTTCATACATTTTAGCATAATTGAGCGAGTTATTCTAACTATACTTTCTCTTTGATAGCTTTGAGATAGCGATATACGCTGGGAGTTCTGAGATTTTTCAAATGTCGCGACCATCGGAATAGCGCCTTTGATATTGAAAATGCCTTTATCAAATAAGACTTGAACGGCGTTTTCCCGCTGTCTTAAAGCTGAGTGGTTTATCGGAATGTAATAGGGTGAAATCAAAGGTATTCACAAAGGATATCTTCGATGGGTTTTTCGAGTTTTTCTTTATTAATTATTTCGGCCTCTTCCACTTCGGCAAAGGCTGCATCAATACCTAAAATATTGACGAAGTTTCCGAGATTTCTCTAGATGAAATCAATTTGGTCATCACATCAACTAACTCAGAGGTATCATGATTAATACAAAGGATGCCTTCTAATTTATCCCGTTTTAATGAAATAAGTTTGCACCTCGAATGACCTTTTTCAGAATCTGCCACCGCTTTGTAGTTAAAGATAAAATCTTTATCTAAATATACTTTATCTTGCAACAAACTGAGAGCCAAAAAGAACTAAGTGGCGGAGAGAAAGTGTTCGACCACTGACGTGGCTATTCATGTATGGCTTCCATAGAGCCTTCTTTTTATCAAAAAGAATGAAATACGACTTCGTATTTAGGACTAGAACACTTCCCAAAATGGGTTAGACCAATAAAATATTTCTTTGTCATTGTTCATATCGAGCCAATCGTGAATTACCATTTTGCTTGTTGTGGCTATTTTATAGCACTTAGCCTAAGCAAATACATTGTAAACGACCAGGTTATTTATGGCATTTTGCTTTAGACGAGATCTTATAATCCACACGTTAAGCATGAGACCTCTACTTTTCCTAAAAGGTGAGAGGTCCAGATCGAGGCAATACTTCAATGATATTCTTTGCTTGGAAAGTAAGAGTAAGGGATGGGATAGGCCAATTTGTGAAGAAGAACAATGTGGAATAGGCCAATAGCCTGTCAATGGTGACACAACAAACCTGATGACTGAGTCATGAGGATAAATAAATACAAAAGTATTTTAAACAGAGAATACGCTTTAACCAAATGCAAAGTGCAGTCAATCTCCAAGAGTTTTGCACTTGAATAGAATCAAGATATAAAACACCTTAACCATAAAATTCATGATGGATGAGAGGCATGTGATATCTGATTGATCTATATTTTATCAATAGCTTAAAGTAATTGACATAATAGATGATTATCACCTCTCTTTTCTTTTCCATGTGTTACTTTATTTCCCCTTTTATCTTGGCTAATCCTCCTTCTACAAATGCAAATGTGAGAAAACAGAATTGATGCCCAACAACACAACAACAAGCGGAACAAAGAGGCGCAATTTGTATGCCCAGCAAAGCGCAATCAGCAGATAGTGCGTTTTGGGAGGCTGAAAAAGAATCGTCACTTTCCACAAATGAAGCACAATGTTTTCCCACTCAATCAGTAGCTTGCTCACAGACTATCCAGCACAGAAGAATCCACTTCATCCACAACTCCTCTTAAACTTGCTCAACCTAACTGCCAATTTTCTTGGGCATTAAAAATCAGTTTATGCTGAACGTGATTTTGCGCTACCGGCTTGTATCGGTTCAGAAAGGGATTAACGTATTACTTCGTCTAGTATGACAAAATCGATTTGAGATTGATGCAGGTTATGTGACAACACGTGTTTGTAGTTGAACCGCAAGATTTGCGTTCAGGCGTGTTAGTTTTAACGGTGATACCGGAGTAAAAGTGGGTCGCATTCAATTACAAGACCAAAAGTGCTATTCCATTTGCGACACGCGGTACGCTATGGTTTTCTGCTATACCAATGTCGCAAGGGGACATGTTAAATGTACGCAATATTGAGCAAGGATTAGAAAACTTAAAAACTGAGTACCAAGTGCTGATGCCAATATATGAGCTTGTACCAAGTGAAAATGTAGGGAAACCGATATTGTGATTTTCCTATAAGCAGACATTGCCTTTTCATTTAACTGGGTGTAGATGATTCAGGTAGTAAAGCAACAGGTCGCTTACAGGGCTCAGCAACATTTTCTTGGGATAATGTGATACGCTGAACGACATGTTCTATATCAGTGGTACGCGTAGTTTTAAGCGTAATAGTGATGATGCAGAAGGTGATTATGGTAGTAAAACGTAACACTCTATTATTCTATTCCTTGGAGAAACTACTCTTTTAACTCTTTCAGGCTCTAAATATTCTTATCATCAAACGGTCATGAGGGGCTTTTGAGTCTTATGTCTATTCTGGCGAAAGCCAACAAATGAAAAGTGAATTTAAGTCGCTTACTCTCTCGTAGTAGTCAACATAAAACGATATATCAATGGTGCGTTATGGACGATCTCATAACTATATTGATGATACAGAAGTTTGAGTACAACGTCGTCGAACAACAGGTTGGGAAGTGGGGATTAATCCTACTCACTACATCAGCGACCTTGTTTTTGCAGATTTTGCTGGTTACAAGCGTGGTACAGGCGGTAATAAAGCGTTACCTGCACCAGCAAGCGTTTGGTGAAGGGACTTCACGCATGCAAATTATTACAGCGGGACTTGATTTAACGTATCCATTTACGATGGGTAATCAACCATTTCGTTTCAATACTAGTTGGAATGGTCAATGGAATCGCACACCTTTAACTCAACAAGATAAATTTAGTATTGGTGGGCGTTATACCGTACGAGGTTTGATGGTGAGCTTTCCTTTCCGGGTGAAAAAGGTTGGTTATGGCGTAATGAACTTGGTTGGGGATGTTGCTAATAAAGGGCATGAGGCTTTTATTTGAGTATAGACCAAGGTAAAAAGTACATTCTAGTCAAGATGAGCTTCAAGTAGGAAGTAGCTTAATTGGTGGGGTGATTGGTTTTAGAGGCAAATTAGTGGGGAATTAACTATGATTATTTCATGGGTAAACCGATTAAAAAGCCAGAAGGATTTAGAACCAGTAATGTGACTACCAGATTTAATGTAAGTTACCGTTTTTAATACGTATTTATCAGATTAATTGAAATTAGACAGAATTTAAAATTTAAAGAGATAGAACATGAATAAACGTCATTACAAAGTTATTTTTAGTCGTGTATTAAAATCAACTTGTTGTGGTATCTGAACTTGCCAAATCACAGGGTAAGGCACAAAGTGAGAATATGAGCCAGAGCAAGACAGGGTTATTTTCAACCCACTCTCACTCAACTATCCATTTTAGCTTAATGCTGGCATTTAGGCTTTGTGTTCCTTTCACCTTCAGTTCAAGCTGAAGATATGGCTATTCGTGCGGATAAATCAGCACCAGGTAATCAACAGCCGACAGTATTACAAACAGGTAATGGCATTCCCCAAGTTAATATTCAAGCACCAAGTCAGGCTGGGTATCGCGTAACCAATATTCACAATTTGATGTGGCAGAGAAAGGGGCTGTATTAAACAATGCTCGTAAAGCCTCTCAAACTCAGATGGCGAGCTGGGTACAGGGTAACTGCGAATCTTGCTCGTGGTGAAGCGAAAGTGATTTTTGAATGAAGTTAACTCAGCGAATCCAAGCCGTTTAAAAAGGTTATGTGAAGTAGCGGGTAAAAAGCAGATGTGGTGATTGCGAACCCTAGTGGCATTCAGTGTGATGGCTGTGGTGTAATAAATGCAGGGCGTGCAACGTTTACTACGAGTAAGGCAGAAGTTGAAAATGGTGAATTAAAGGCTATCGCGTACGAGGAGGAAAGGTCTCAGTAGGTCAAAGGGGATGGATACCTCTAAAGCTAAGATTACACTGATATTGTGCAGATAAGGCTGAAATCAAAGGTGGTGTGTGGGGTAATAAAAGTTAAGGTTACCACAGGTAAAAACAAGGTAGACCGCACCAATGATTCGGTGGTTTATGTCGGTGATAAAAATATAAACAGAGCTGACCGCACTTCAGAGGCCAAAATGACCAAGCTCAAGCTTACAGTGTGGATGTGGGGCCAATTGGGCGGGATGGCATGCTGAGAAAAATCCATTTTAGTGGATAACGGTCAAGGTCTTGGTGTACGTAATGCGGGGCATATTGGTGCTGCTGCAGGTGAGGTGAAGATTGATAGCCAAGGGAAAATTGTCAATAGTGGCACTATCAGCTCAACGCAACAAGCCGATATTACGCAAAAATCCATTGAAAATACAGGTAAAATTGAAACTAAGCAAGGTAATGTATCATTACGCTCTCAGCTAATGTGGCACAACATGGTTCGATTGTTTCGCGTCAGGGTGGGATCTCAGTTCAAGCTAAGGATAATCTCACTCAAACAGGTGAAACTGTAGTTAAGGGTAATGTTACTTACCAAGCGAAGAATATTGAGGCTAGTAAAGGTGCGTTAATCGCTGCGGATGTAACTGCTCAAGAAACTACACAAAGAGTGAGACTCGTTCATTAGATAGTCAAAGTGCTCAAGGTGCTAGCATTATGCTCTCAGCTGAAAATTCTGTTTCATCTAAAGCTCAGTATCTAGCTAGTGGCCAAATTAATGCTAAAAGCAGGTACCCTTGATTTATCTCGAAAGTCAATCAACAGCTGATAGTATTGCTTTCCAATCTACTTACTCACCTTTAAATTTAAAGCAAGCAACATTATACAGTGAGAATACTACATTAATCGGTCCAGAGGCTATTCTCAGCAGAGATACTAACCTAAATGCAGGGCATTTTGTGATGAGTGACTGCACAACTTAATAATAAGAAGAGTAGCTGGATTCAACGTGGTGAAAGCTTTTTCACTGAATTTAAAAAGAACTGGAGATAATACTCAAGGGAAAATCGCTGCTGAAGGGTTGATCTCTATTCAAAGTCCGTTAATTCAAAATAATCAAGGTGTGATTTGGTCAAATCAAAGGTGTGAAACTTAACACAAATGCAGGACATATAGAGTCTCAATCTGGTTTATTTATTTGGAAAATAGTCTTGATATTAGTAGCTTCAACCTGAATAACCAAAAAGGTGAAATGTTAGGTGGACAGGTTTTGTGGCTGCACAGCAAGTTAATAATGAGGAAGGAAAGTTAATTGCCGGAAATCAGCGCAGGTTATCAGTTAATCAATTTAATAATCAGCGTGGTATTGTTTATAGCCAAGGTGAACTATCATTAAAAACAGAAAAATTTATACAAGCAAGATGGCATTATTTCATCTGTTTCTCGTGCTACATTGCTTGCAAATGATTTAAATAACCTCAAAAGGGTGATTCAGGGAGAGTCTGGTTTAACGATTCAAACCCAAAATTTGAATAACACACAAGGTGATATTTCAGCGAAAACAGCAGCTATTTCTTCTGCTGCAATAAATAATACTAGGGTGTCATTTTCATCTCAGGATTTAGCATTATCTGGTACAAATTTAAATAACAAGGTGGCATTGTTCAAAGTGTAGAATTCAACATTAAATTTGACCACGATGGATAACTCAAGCTGAAGATGATAAAGGTTCTTTAGTTAGTGCAACAAATCGTTTAGTGCTAAATGTTGAAATGTAAAATAATAAAAATACAAAGCTAAGCAAAGATACCTACTCAAGGTATTCAAACAGCTAATTTAGTAATGAATGCAGAGCATATTGAAAACCAATCTGGTGGTATTTATGCAGGAAAATCAGCAAATCTTACAATTAATCAATCTCTTGATAATCAAAAAGGTGAGATTTTTATCAACTGGTCGAGTTGATATTGTAAATCAGATTTGACCTTAGTTGTAAATAATGCACTAGGAAAAATTGAATCAGTGATTGGCACAACAGCACAGCTAAGCTTAGTTGATGAGGGGCAATTAGTACAAAAAGGAGATTTGGGTATTGAGTTAAATGATAGCTTTACCTAAATAAAGCCTTTGCTGTGAGCAATAATCTTTACTTTTAAAACAAAGAGTGATTTTGTTAATAACTCCAACCTTGTGGTAGGTAATTCAGCATCAGTTGAGAGGATCTCACTATTCAAAATAATGCTAATGCAGAAATTTCAATACAATACATGCGTATTCAAAGCTAATCAAAGTTAAATAACTTTGGCTTAATTGATGGCGATACCACAGTGATTAAAAGCCAATGATCTAAATAACATTAGGTGCGGCACGTATTTATGGCGGGCACCTTGCAATTCAAAGCAAACAATTTAAATAACCTTGAAAATGCTGACGGAACAAGCGGCGACTATCGCTGCTCGCGAGAGACTTGATTTAGGTGTCGGTAATTTAGTAAACCGTAACATTCACTTATTATGAGTTTAGGTAATATCTATATTGGTGGACAGATTAAATGAAAATAATCAAACAACTGGTTATGCAAATAGCATTGATAACGGTAGTGCGACCATTGAAGCTTTAGGAAGTGGTTGGTTAAAAACACATCATCTTTTAAACCAAGATTTACACCTAAAATTAGGTAAAAAGTAGAAAAAGAGCAGATTAATGAATATTCATTAGGAAGTGATTCACATCGTTATCGAGTGGTGTTGACGCCTATTATAACCTGAATAATGGTAGTCGTAATCCGAATTCATATTTCCAATTAAACAATGGAACACGTGTAGAAGGATTTGGTTGGAAAGAATGGCTATACGAACAACTACTACTTCAACAATAGAACATCAGGATCCAGCAAAAATATTAGGTGGTGGAGAATTACACCTTTCAGGTGAAGATCTAAATAATAAACAAAGTCAAATTTTTGTAGGGCAAAAATTATTACTCGACGATAAGGTCTACTCAATCAACAAATGAACGTTTAAGTGGCGCAATTTCTAAATTAGATAATGATGATATACGCGTACGATTGATATCACTGATGAAGGTCAATTCGTTCAAGAATATAAAGCGAGACGTAAACGCAGTAGAAAGGGGCACCATCACTATCATAATTATAGTGATTTTACTGATGTTCATCCAACCCAAGATTTTAGTTTTTGGTTTGAAATTATTGACAATTGCTGAACCAGTCGAAAAACAGGGGCAACTGTTGATGGTAAATCTGATTTCCAAAGGCGTTTCTGTAGCTGAAAAACACCTTTAAACACGGATTTGAATGCGCATCGTGTAAATCTAGACTCGATAACTTCTGGTGTGGTTAAAAACAAAGATGATCTTGGTATTAAAACTCATTTACCTAATATTAATTTACCGCAAGCAAGCCTTTATAAAATCAATCCTGCAGCATCTGGACGGTTTTTGAGTTGAAACAGATCACGCGTTTTTACACGAGATCAAAATGAGCAGCAGTGACTATATGTTTACAAACAGATTCATAACGATCCGAAAAATATTTTGAAAACGTTTAGATGGTTTTATGAACAACGTTTAGTTAATGAACAAATTAATCAACTTACTGGCAGACGTTTCCTTCAGGGGTATTCGTCAGATTATGAACAGTATAAGGCCCTTGATGGATAATGGTGCGCAATATGCAACGAAACTTAATTTAATTCCCGGTGTAGCATTGACGGCTGAGCAGATGAGCAGCTCACTTCAGATATGGTATGGATGGTGAAACGGAAGTTACGTTAAAAAGATGGTACGAAAAACAGAAGTACTTGCACCACAGGTTTATGTTGTCGGTCGTAATGCAGATATTGATAGCAGAGGGCTGTGATTTCAGCAAATGACGTTATTATTGATACGCAAGGTGACGTAAAAAATAGTGGTGTGATTTCTGGACGTAATTTAACATTTGAGTGCAAATAATATTGAAAACACTGGAGGTACACTTGGGGACGAGATTTATATATACTCGCAAAAATCGCATTAATAATTTAGGTGGTGCATTAAATGCGACGGATAATCTTGTTGGTATTGCAAAAACTATTAATATTGAAAGCTCACTTTCTGGAAACGGCAGATAATGATCGTTTTAAACATAAATCGATCAATAGAGGGCTTCTATTAATGTAGGGAGATAAAAATAATCAAGGTCAGTATCACTTCACGCTCAAAAGAGGATATGACTTTTTGAAGGGCGAAAGTTGATGTAAAAGGTCAAGCGAATTTCCACGCAAATAACAAGCTTTCTCTCGGTACAGTAGAAACTGAAAAATAAGCAGCACTATATTAAAAAGCAGCAATAATTACTATAAACTTGAACAACGTAATGAAGTTGGTTCAGAGTTTAATATTGAAGAGCGATGCTCGTTTTGTGGGTAAAAATTCTGTTGAAATGAGCGGAGTTTCTTCGAGTGAAAGTAATGGCACAATGAGCGTGCTTTCAGAGGGAGATATTATATTCGTGAAAGTCGCCAACAAGAAAGTTTGTCGGAGAGCGACGAAATGGACTAAACGTGGTGTGTTTCAATCAAAAAGGAGAAACTCGTCGCCATAATCACAATTATGATATTGCTCAAGGTTCAACCTGATGCAGATAAAATTTATATTCATTCGAATAAAGGAAATGGAATATTCAAGGTTCAAATGCTGTAGCTGAAAATGGATTGAGTGATCAAGGCTAATAATATTGATATTCGTGAAGCAGAGAACCGAGTGTATTCTGATGATTATTACCAAAAAAGAAAAGATCAGGGAGCGCTCACTGGTGGTGGGATTGGCATCACTTTTTGGTAGTCAAAGACGAACTGCAGAAGATAATCAAACTAAAGCTTTATGCACAGGTAGCCAAGTAGGTAGCTTGAACGGTAATACTACGATGATTGCCGATACATAATTATAGACAAACAGCGAGTACGGTCAGTGCAGTAAAAGGTGACGTAAATATTCTGGCAAAAAGTTCAAATTAAAGCGGCAGATGATAAATACGAAACCAATAATAAACAAACTTTTCAACAAAAAGGTTTAAATATTGCGATTACTTCTCCTGTTCTTTCTGCTATTCCAGGCTGTACAGGGCGCGGTGCAATCTACTAAACAAGTGGGTGCTAATGGCACGATCGTGTAAACGCAATGGCTGCAGCCAATGCGGGCTTTGATGCTTACCGTGCAGGCGATAGTGTAATGAAAGCGGGTAAATCTATTCAAGATTTTATGGATAGTGGCAAGCAATATGGATTCTGTCGTAGGTGTTCAAATTACGTATGGACAACAAAAGAACGAATCGAGAACCCATATTGAAGGTAATACTGCAGCGAAAATCTAAAGTAAATGCTGGTGGTAAAGGTGAATATTGGTGCGACAGGTGCAGGCAAGGATTCTAATATTCTCATTGAAGGTTCAGATGTTTCTGGCAAACAAGGCACGTTTTTATCGGCTGATAATCAAGTGATTGTTAAAGCGGTTGAGCAGAATCATAAGAGCGTAGTACCAATAAATCTAGTGGCTTTAATGCAGGAGTTGCTATTAAGAGTTGGCAGTGGTGTAGCTGCTGGGGCTACTTTCAGCGGTAATTACGGAAAAGGTTGCAGTAATGGTGATGAAAGCTACTACTATGTTGCTAGCCATGTAGGTGATAGTCAAAAGCTAAAACCGTGATTAATGCAGGTGGTGATGTCACTCTTGCAGGCAGTCAAGTGAAGGGTAAACGTGTTGAATTGGATGCGGAAAATCTGAATATCGAGAGCTTGCAAGATAAATCTCGCTACCATAGTAAACAAATGAATGTAAGTGGTAGTGTGACAGTAGGCTATGGTTTTGCCGCAGGTGGTAGTTTCAATAAATCAAAAATCAATGCTGATCATGCTAGTGTGAATGAACAGGCGAGGAATTTATGCCGAGATGAAGGTTATGATATTAATGTTAATAAGCATACTGATCTTAAAGGTGCATTGATTACGTCTACCCAAAAGGCGGAAGCAGATGGCAAAACCATTTTTAGCACTGGCAGCATTACCCATTCAGATATTGAAAACCATTCAAATCACAGTGGCAGCAGTTTTGGTGTGAGTGGTAGTGTATCAGCTGATTTTGAAACACCATTTGGCGAAAATGGTGCAGCTCAAAGTACAAAACAAGTCCACGGATAAAGATGGTAATCTGCTTTATACCGATAAAAATGGAAACACAACTGTTAATTCTAAAGGAGTAGTGGAAGAGAACGCAAGAAATTAGCTGAAGGCAAGGAATCTCTTCAATTTTCTTATGGCATGGGCTGTGGTAGATTCCGATAGCCAATCTAGCACAACAAAAGTGGTATTAATACACATATCATTATTAAAGATGAAGCAGAGCAATTAAAACGTACAGGTAAAACGGTACAAGAAGAAATTGCTGCGATTAAAACCGATATCACTACAGAGAGTGCACAAAGCCAAAGTGGCAAATTAGAGAATCGTTTTAATAAAGATGATGTTCAAAAGAACTTGATTTCCAACGTGAGGTGACAGAGAAATGGACCAAATGTCGCGGAAGCGGGAAGTTTGCTTGCTAATAAATTTGGCGAAGAAGCGAAAGCGAAGCGTCATGAAGCCTGGTGCGTTAGAAGAAGCAGAAAAAGCCAAGGCAGAAAACAACAACGAAATTAACCAAGCTTTAGTCAAAACAAGCACGAGATAATTTTGAGACAAGCGATCGTGAAGCCAAAGAATGGGGAAACGGGTGGAAGTCAACGTCTCTGTCATTGATTCGGCATTAAATGTTATCATACGCTTTAGCCGGCAGACCGGCAGCGGAAGTGGTGGCTTCAGGATTATCACCTGCGGTGAATAATCAAATTAAGAAAGCGACAACAGATGCAAAAAGGCAATGTAGAATACCGCTCTCAATTTGACTGCTCATGCACTTTGGGGCGGTAGAGACTGTCAGCGGGCAATCGTACTGTTGCTGCGGGTGCGGCGGGTGCTGCGGGCGGGAGAGGCGGCGGCTAATTTCCTTGCCTCGACACTTTTCGTCGATAAATCACCTGAAAAAGCTGAGCGAAGAAGAAAAACGTACTGTATCGTCTTTAAGTCAAGTAGCAGCAGGTATTGCCGGTGGTAGTTTATCAGATAGCTCTGATGGGGCGATTATTGCAGCTAAGACGGCGAAGGATGCGGTAGAGAATAATGAGCTCTCAATTCGTGATAACGAGCGCGTGGCTAAAACTTGAAGAAAATCTCGATAAACGTGGTTATTTGATACCCCTGCTGAATTAGAAGAGGCTAAAAATTACTCAACAAAAGTGATTTAGTGGATTTCTTACTAACAAGGCGCAGAAAAAATAAAAGGTAACCTACATCCTGAATTGAAAAATATCTTGATGCTTACCTTTCAGAAATAGCATGGGATATTGTGCATACTGAAGCAAGAAATGGTGTTCACATTACACATGAAGAAGCAATGAAAACGCCTATATGACGTAGATTTATCAAAAACAGATGAAGCCTCATTACCCATCATTGGTGAATGCGATAGAAAAAGATAAAGTTTTAAATGATAACTGGTCAAGAAAGCTTGAGAAATCAAACTTAGAAGCTATAGCACTATTTGGCACGGACCAGGCCTTTAGCACAGCTTTAGTGAAAAGAGTGTAACCATGGTTGAGAAATGCAGCAGTAAAATGTAGTTAAAAATACTGCAATAAATATAGGCGATAAAGCGTTTGTTGCTGCAGTCAAAGCAGAGAACAAGCTGAATAAGACGTTACCAGTTGTAAATGATGCACTCAATACAAAGCCCTATGTAAATGGACAATTAACTTATGCGGATATTGTCGGAAAAGGTGTTAATGGTGCAGAGAATATGTTCGTACAGGTGTGAAAAATATGGGGGAGCAAGGAACGAAAGTGGCTTTAACTAATGCCATAGCAGCTGGAGGTATTAAAAGCGGGTTTCGAGGCTAATGATTAATGCTAATGGGAAGCCAGTAACAAGAGATAATTTATTGAAATCAGCAAAAAGAGTAACTTATTCATTGGGACTAGAGCTTCAACATCTAATGCTCCATTAGTACCAAGTGTACTGTGAGTGTGGCTAGTGATTTGGCTAAGGATGGTAAGTATGATGCACATAAATCATTTGGTAGTGCAGTTATTGGTGGAGCAATAGAAAAATACATTTGGAATAAAACTTTATTCACCCTTTTGTTAGAAAGTTGGCGCAAATGCTTTTGACGTATGAGCGAATTGCAACAGAGATAAAAATGAATAAAAAGAGATCTTTTTCAATATATTTAAAATGTCGATATTTACATTAGCTATAACATATTTGTTTGTATTATCAAAGTTTAACTTTGACTTTAGTAAAGTTAATATATTATATTGGATCCTATAGTATTTATCTCTCTTATTTTGTTTTTCATTTGGGTCGAATACTGAAAGATAAATGGATTAGCTAGTAGTGTTTGGTTACCAGAGGATATTTTTGAATAGCATAAAATTTTAAATATCTAGATATAAAGTGCGGTCAATTTTCAGGAGTTTTAAAACCTCTCAAAAATTGACCGCACTTTATTTTCAACGATGCTTATATTAGGCAAAACCTTATAATTTCACATCCAACTCCCAACGTAAAGCCGCTCTACTTTTCTAATGCTTTTTCCACAGAAATATCACGAGCGAGCAACACACCCTAAACGGCGATGACATTGACTTCGCCTTTGCAAAATGCGAATATTGGTGTGGGGTTCAGCCAATACTTCGGCGATATTGCCAAATTGTACGTTTTGCGATTGGCCTTCTACCACAATCGCTTTTGAGGCAGATGGACTAATGAGGGTAATTTCAGGAATGGTAAGGCTAAAATCGCACTGGGGCGTGTAAAGGCGAATTCGGATAATTCTTGAGAAATTAGCGTTACCATGCCGGTGTCGTGTGGGCGAGAGAGACTTCATTGAAGATCACCTCATCGCACCACATACAAACATTTCCACGCCGAAATACTCGACCACCTAATGCGGTGGTGATTTTCTCTGCCACGTCTTGGGCTTTCAAGGCTGCATCGGAACGTAGCTTGCGGCTGCCAAGATTCGCGATAGTCGCCATCTTCTTTGACGATGGCCGATTGGCGCTAGAAGCTGCGCCGTTGATGTGGCGAACGGTGAGCAAGGCAGGATTTCATAATCGAATTCTAACTTAAACCCTTCTACAATCACGCGTCGCAGCCTGCGCGACCACCTTGTTGAGCGTAATCCCGGGCTTTTTGTAAGTCATCTTTGGATTTCAAAATACTTTGACCGTGGCCAGAAGAAGACATAATTGGTTTTCACCACGCAAGGAATACCGATTTTTTTCAACCGCACTTTGGAAGTCAGCAAAGTTATCGACAAATTGATAAGGCTGAAGTTGGCAATTTGAAAAGCTCTTCAGCGGCTAAACGGCGAATGCCTTCGCGATTCATCGTGATCTTGGTGGCTTTGGCGGTAGGTACAACATTAAAAACCTGCTTGTTCTAATTCCACTAGCGTATCAGTCGCGATGGCTTCCACTTCCGGCACAGTGTAATCTGGGCACTCTTTTTCCACTAAGGCTTTGAGTGCTGCACCATCTAGCATGGAAATCGTATAAGCACGATGTGCCACTTGTTGTGCTGGGGCGTTTTCATAACGATCGACGGCAATCACTTCCACGCCTAAACGTTGTAATTCAATCACCACCTCTTGCCCAGTTCACCAGAGCCAAACATCATCACTTTAATTGCATTCAGGGGTTAATGCTGTACCTAAGGTTGTCATGTTGTGTCCTTATTTTAAGAAAGATTCATCAAGCAATGCGTCATTTTATTAATCCCCACACCGCGAGCAATCACATTTTTAGCAATATCGTATGCTTCTTCTCAAAAAGAATGCTCGGTGTAAGTTCCCCATTGGTATTCGTTTAATTCAGGAATTTGGTTTTGATCTTGCACGGTTAAAATATCTTTCATGGAAGCCAACCATGCATCAGCCACTTGTTGCTCGTTTGGTGTGCCAATTAATGACATGTAAAAACCTGCTGCGGACAAAGCCCATTGGGGAAATATCGATGATTTCCACATTGTCATTGTTTAAAATGGTCACGCATGAAGCCCGCAAATAAATGCTCAAGGGTGTGAATCCCTTTTGGTGGAGAATTTCTTTGTTTGGAATGCAAAACGAAGATCAAAAACAGTGATGTCATCGCCCTTTGGGGTGCGCATCGTTTTGGCAATACGCACGGCAGGTGCGTTCATGCGGGTGTGATCCACTTTAAAACTGTCGAGTAATGGCATATTTATTTCCTTGAAAAATCAGTGATTTGTAAATTAATTACAAGTTTTTGTAAATTTTTACATACAATTTCTTTGAACTTTTCTTTTTAGCGTCGGTCTTATAGAACAAGCAACTTGCAGTTGTTTTAATAAAATTGGTTCCTTAGGTTATTTGCCCCTTACTTGATAAGGGGCGTTTTTTATCTATTGAATAGTAATTCGTCTTTATTCTAGCCCACAACCACGTTATGCACAAAAGGCTATTCTCGAGCTATGACACGAAAAGGTAAACTGAAAAAGAGCAGGGCAATATAACGCTAGTCCTTTTTCCAATCGTCATAAAAATCAAACAACTTAGCCAATTCAATCGAAGCCAACCGGCTACCGCACAAAATACATCCCCGATAATGAGGCAACCAGCTCGATAATAAAGTAATGGCACCATAGCGTTGTATTTTTGTTTATCGCCCATAAAGTGCGGTCATTTTTGCTGTCAATTTTCGGAAACCATCGCCCAATCCAGTAAGTGGTGAGGCTGCCAAGTGTATTGCCTGAGGTTTGCTAGAAAAACAAGCCATATCCGCACTTAATAATGACAACCAATACTTTGTGGCAGTATAAGGAGACAAACACACACTCTCGAATTTTCGGCAAGATGGTGGCACTTAAGAAAGCGCTGAAAAAACATCAGCCACAAGCCATGGGTTTGCCAGAAAATCAGTCCAAAAAGCTGAAAGAGAAAAATGTCCCACATTAGGGCTCTAATAATCTCGCGCTGTTCTGACATCAAACACATCCATCCCAGCATAATCCCGCTTTTACGCCGAGATCGGCATCTTCGAGACGATGCAGCATGACGGTTCAGCTTTTGCCAGTTCTGCGCAGCGTAAAAAGGTTTCTGGATGATGGTTTGTGTTCTTTCACATCATCAGCGCTGACAATGGCGTCAAAGTAATGTTTGATATCTAATTTTTGCATCATATATAACAATGATTCGGCGGTTCGAACTCAGAACCGAGCGCAATTGGCTTTTTGTTGATAGTAATGACGTATCCACTTCAAAGGTCGGGCGAGTAATTTTGATTCGGTTGGAATCAATTCAAGGAAAGTTTGCGTTTTCGCTTGTATCACTTCATTTAGACGTTCTTGTGGCATCCCGGCATCTTGCATAATGGCGGAGGCGATAGTGTCACGGTTGCGCCACCTAAATCATACATAATTTGGCTGTTAAAACGATAACCAAATTGTTCCCCACCACTATTCCGGGGCTCGTGGCGTGTGACTGGCATGGTGTCGATTACAGTGCCATCCATATCAAAAATCAGGCCATCATATTTTTCAAAAAAGTCTGTTATCTATCATTTATTGCTTTCTCCAGTTCGTAAATCACTTTGTTTCAATTTTGTGATCTGTGCACTGGTAATTTTATGAAATAGCGGTAAAGTTATCCTATCTTAAAAAGGAATGTTATGTCGTTACTCAAACAATTAGCCCGCTGGAAAATTCGCGGTCAGATTGATCAGGAAAGTTATTGATATTATTCTGACTTTGCAAAGTCGCCTAGAGCACCATTGGCGCATTGATGTGTCTATTCCGACCGTCATCACACTCTTGTGCATATTGCCAACAGTCTTGCCCAGCTTAAAACGAGGCGGTTGCGTTTCCCCACTTCATCAACCTTTTTATGATGAAATGCAAAGTGCGGCCATTTTTCCTGATGTTTTGGAAAATACACCACGATTTGCTTTCTTTTTATTCCTGCGAAATTCGAAAGCCGAGCAGAGCTATTATTTAGCCAATATTTATAGCTTGGTTAGAGCAAGATAAAATAAGGGCATGAAAGTTCTATTCTACGTTATCAAACTGAGTTCTAAATCTTTGAGTAAATTGCTTTCTAAGCGCAATTCATTCCACACTAACCGATTGTTATCCAAATAATGTTTTCAAAAGTCAGTTCCCAAGTCTGCAAGAGCGGTCAATTCTGAGACTAATTTTGTCCGTTGTCTGTCGCTTGGCGAGATTTATTTAAAATCACTGAAATGCGTAAAAGAAGCACAAGGACATCTTCATCTGCATAACGAGCATCGGTAAATCATTTTCTTAAATGATGCCGTATGATAACGAACTAAAATTCACCAATAAGCGTTGTTGCTCACGATCAAAACCTGGTCAAATTCACATTTTGCAGAATATAAGCGGAATGTTTTGCATTTGCGATGATTAGATTACGATGCCCTACTTCCAATAAACGTGCCGCCCAAATCAGAGGTTTTCATTTCATCAGCGAGATGTGCTTTTGCCAATGGGTGTGATTGGCTCAATTAAGGTTTTTGTACTATTGGCTACGCGATCGATTTCGCGCCAAATCTAAGTTAAATTGTTCGGCAAGCCCTAATGCGGTACGTGACGGATGTCTGAAACTTGGAAGTTTTTCTAGCTGCAATTACCCCCTTCACGCAAAGCGCCGTCAGAATAGCGCATATTTTCTGGCCAAAACAGTCAAAAACGGCGACTTAAAAATAGGCTAAGCACGACAAAGACATCCACCGATCAGGGTTTAATCCCTGCAACATTGAGCTCTTCAAAATGGAAGCTTGTAAGGTTCTGTCTAATTAAATTTTGTAAGCGTTCAGCCGTGATGATGCCGTCCGGGTCAAGGTAGCGGTAATCACTTGATAGACGGTTTTGATGCGTGCCCGATGAACTTACCACTGACGTGCCAAAGCCGAGATTGCGATATTCCCAGCTTAAATCTTCAATTTTGAGCTTGACTGCACTTTGGCGAGCTTGCTCGAAGCCTTTCTTTGGATATTTCGCCATTCGGGGAAGAATTTCAAAGCTGACGACAGCCCATGTGACGACTTTCCGCCACTCAAAAAGGCGTGAAAATCATCGACCGATGATCATTTCTGTCGAGCCACCACCAATATCAGATGACCAGTTTACGTCCGCTTTCGGGTTGAGTGTGGCAAACACCTGCATAAATGGTTTTGGCTTCCGTTTGACATCGCTGATGATATTAATGGGATAGGGAAAGAACAGTGGCGCTTGACGTAAAAATTCGTCATTATTGATCACGCTTCGTGGGGTATAGGTGTCACGACGACATTCACATCTTTCGGCTCAAAAGCCTCAGCAAGCGTTCAGCAAAAGTGCAAGGCAATTTACACCACGCTCAATGGCTTCTTGGCTTAATACATTGTGCTCGCTCAAGCCGTCGGCAAGTCTCACTTTTGTTTTAAACGAGAAAGCACCTGAATCGAGCCATTGATAGTCGCGCCACAACATGTGGAAGCTGTTTGAGCCTAAATCAATGGCGGCGAATCTCCCGAGCCTCACCTCGGTGATGAGGTTCTGCGAGTTGAGCCAGTTGCTTGTCAGTGTATGCATGTCCTTTCCTAAAATTCAAATTGATACAATAAATCAAAACTTTGGGTTTGTGCTGGAAACTGATTGGAAAATAAAGCTGTGGCATTGGCGGTAACGTAAAGTCACTTCCGCTAAGCCATCAAACAATCCCTACACCATATTTTCATGTCAGCGTTTACCAATATTACCACTAACTTGTACTTTTGGAGCTTATCCCAACACCGGCTGTGCCTAAGTTTAAGTCTTGAATACCAAAGGCTTCACCAATACCGCCGACCACTTTACCACTTTTCGCTAAACCTAAGCTCGTAATGCCGCACTCACAGAACCACTCTAGGAGCCTGCTTCACCGCTGTTTTCTAAACTGAGCGACCGGTTAATAAATAAGAAAGTGCTGGTCTTGAGGTGGCGGATCAGAGAAAATCGTGACTTGTGGGCTGGATGCCATACCAACGCTTCCTTACCCCTGCGGTCACGTTACTGTCTTCCATGGCTTCCAGGGTTACGAATCGCTTCAATAGTGGCATCGTACATGAAGTGCAAAACCAGAGAAGCTGACTTGCCCTTTACGAATATATATCCTGTCCAAAAGAAGCACCAACGACTCATCAGGTTAATTTGGACCGAATAATACCTAGGGCTACCTTTTTATCCTGTTTCACAGAAAGTAAAACCATCCAAATTCGTTTTCAAACCATAGGCATTTAAAATGCACATCATCGCCGATTTTAATTTTAATCAGATTGAATTTGCATGCCCGATTTAGTTTCAGCAGCCAAATTGGCGATTGATGAGCTCTTCCTTTCACTTTTCTTGGACCATTTATTACTTCGTCTTCACTCACCGGTTCAGCATTGTCCGGTAAGCTATCAGTGGCAATTTTGCCCACGGAATATCCACATTACCACTCAAATCTAAGAGTCAGGTGAGGCTTTAGACAACCACATTCGGCTGACTTTTTAATTTCGCCATAGACGGAATATCGACTTTTGAAAGTTATCTGCTTGCGCTCTGACTTCAGCCGTCCAGTTATCCATCATGTTACGCCGTTAACTTGCGTCGTTAATATTCAGCTTACTATCTGCTGTTTGAACATGACCACTTTAAGGTTGAAGAGGTGCCATTAAAAGCGGATTGCCACTTGACCATCAGTTACGTCAAAAGGCAGGCTTTTTCAGTTTTGCTTTTTACATTGCGGATATCAAAATTACCATTTAATAATGGCTTTTTCTAAATTGCCACCGAAACTTAATCGAGAAACCACTTCACCATCCATGCTTTCACCGCTGGAGAAAAGTTGATTCGCTAAGGACAACGTAAACCTTCAATGGTAAAGGTACGCCTAATTGACTGGCCTTTACTTAAATCATTAATTTTTCCTAAGTCCGTGCCGATTCGACCTTGATTCTGAACGTTAATGTCTGATTTCAGGGTTAAAATTGTTATTTTGAATATCGGCATTTACACTTAATTTAGGAATATTTAGCTTTAAAGGTACGGTAGTCTAATTTTTGTGCCACACCAATGTTATTACCTTCTACCGCCATCTCAGTTGTAACGGTTTATCCCTGAACCACGCCACTTTACCTCGACTTTGTAATTGGCCTTTTGAGCGTGTCTTGTCCCATCAATCTATCTACTAAATCTAAATTAATGTGCGTTTAAGCTCAAAAGGGACTTCGCGCTCCCCTGCCGTAAATTGTTGTGGGAAACACAGATCTAAGTCTTGGTTAACCCAGCAATGTGACCCGATGGTAGCTTGATTTTTATTGGGCCATGAAAGTCGCGGGGTGGTTTGATTAACCAAAATCGCCGATAGGTGAGTTTAGCTCACTTGGCTTAAAATTGCCTTTTCCATTGCTGAGAAGTGCGTCCAAAATTGCTCGTGATTTGCAAATCAGCTGCAACAGGTTCACCTTTCTGATTTCAAGTTGAGCGTATGATGTTTTTTCATCGATACATTCAAATCAATATTATTCAATTTAATGCTGTCGCCATAGCGGAAGCTTTTCCGCTTTGACGTTAAGTTCACCTTTCACTCTGCGGTTCACTCTACGTCATTACCTTTAATTAGGGCTTTGAGATAAGTCTCAACCCTTGGAAGTGCAAAGCCTTGTGCCGTTAAATCGGTATTAATGGTTGGCGCAGTAAGTTTGCCCTAAGATCTGTGCTTTGCCGACCACGGAACCCGCTAAATCTTGCCACAGACCACGTAAGCTTGGTGCGTTGATATCTAAATCTAGGTTTGATTTATCACCCATATCCCTTTTTGCCGCAATGCGGTTATCGCCATAGTTCAGCAATAAATCAGGAATGTCACTAAGGTTTCATTACTTAAAAGACACTTCCTTTCCGGCTTAATGGGCGAGAGGAGAGACTACCCGTTAAATCTACGCCGTGGTACATCCACTTCCAAATGATTGGAAATCGGCGGAACCTTTTGAGCTCACTGCGATAATACGGCTGCGCTGGCTGGCACATAGGGCGAATGTTCGATTTTGTTTAAATCAGCGTGACATCCCATTGCGCGCCATCTTTCCAGTTTGATGAACCCGTTAAACGCCGCCGTACCATCGAGGGCAGCAAGTTTTTAATTCGTTGATGGTGACTTCCTTAGAGTTTACCGTCTGCATTCAAATCAATATGGGTGTGAGGATATGATCCATACCGTCCACACCACCGACAACCTCTGCGTGATAATTCAACAAATCGCCCGTGAGCTTGATATCGAAATCGTTAATTTTGAGCGGGTGCAAGCTATCTGCAAAAGCGTATTGACCTCGCTTTTTAACTGCAGATTTAATGGCATCTTTATCCTCAGCCAGTTTCACGTCACCGGTTAAGGTCGCATCAAGTACGCCTTGTGTGGTTGGCGAAAGTGCGGTCGTTTTTCAATGAACCCGATAAATTGAGGATCAACCTTTGCTGGCAGGTAGAATGATTTTGTCTTTTTGATTTAAAGGCTTGAAGATCCGATTTTTAATGTGAGATCAACGGAAAATCGTCATTGAGCTGGAGTTGTCCTTGGCCAGAAAGTGTACCAGAGAGCTGTCAATGTCGAGTTTTTGTAATTTCACTAAATGATCGGTGGCATCCGCTTGCAATTCTACTTTAGGCACGGTGATTTTTGGGTTTCTTCGCCTTTTCTATTGAGCGATTGATATTGCCAGTTTGTACCCAAAACACTTGGAATGTGCATATCAAAAGGCAAGTTCACCTGTATTTAAATTACCTAAAAAGTCCCGGTGTGAGTGTTTGCTCAATTTGCGCCCAATCAACGGGTTTAGCAGGTTCTTTTTGCCTCGGGCCTGAGGGGATTCGGTTGAGTTTGGGAGACTGTTGAGAAAAGCACATCTGAAAGCGTGGTGGGCTCAAGAGTGAGCCCGGATTCATTGTTTAAACTGATCGCACTTTGAAATGACGAAAAAAGCGTAATATTGCTTTGATCGAGTTTCATATCAAAGTCAGTAATCGCCACATTTTTACTTGCACAGAAACCGGTAGAATGGATTTTTCCATTGGACCACTTTCAGTCTGTTCTCTTCAGAAGGCGGCATAACACGTGGTATCAATGGCGATTTTAGGCTGCGTTAAGCTGAGATCATCAACAATAATATCTCCTGAAAGTAAAACGAGCTAAATTCAGTTGTAGGGCGTTTTAGGAAGAGCCACATCTACGCCGGTTGTTTGAAAACGTAAATTTTCTAAGACCAAACCATCTTGTAAGCCACCGATGACTTGCTCAATAGATAAGCTATCGAGCATTTTATCGGCGAGTTGAATAATTGCACGTTGCCCACTATCAAAAGAAAGTGCTGTGACTAAGCCTAAAAACAGGGGACAAAAATGACCGCACTTCCGACACATAAAAATTTTACGGCGAGTCTTTTTCTTTTGACGGTTGTGTCGTTTCGGTTATCTGGTTGTTTTTCTTGTTCAGAACATAGTCATACCCTAAATTTCAGCCCCAAGCCAATGTAAAATTGAATGTTTTTGCTGCTATCTTTATCTCGAATTGGCGTCGCAATATCAAATTTAATATAGCGCCAACTGGCGATGCCCCAACGCACCGAAACCCTGTGCCGTAGCGTAACTCATTTGCTGTAAGCATCTGCGGCTAAGCCTGTATCCGCAAATACCGCTCCCCACCAATTTGGGTGACTTGATATTGATATTCAAGCGCTACCTGTTACTAAGCAAGAGCCACCGACTAATTTTCCCTCTTTATTTTCGGTGAGATTTTCTTGTAGCATAACCTCGCATCGCTGCGATCACCCCCGCAAAGAAACGTAACGGGTGGGATTTTACGAATCATCCAGTATTTAAATAACCAATTTCTGCACGGGTAATAAAACGGTGATTTTCTGCGTAAGTACGAATCCACGCTGTGGAAGCTTGAATCTTTAAAGAGTGGCTTCTGACATCCAAAGCTTATTCCTAAAATCAACCGTGATTTTTGGGTATCTCCCCATGTTGGGAATTGACCGCCTTTTAAACGAGTCCGGCTAAAACCTCCGGTTGGATAAACAAGGAGCGTTTATCGGTGAAAATCAGCTTGCGTAAAGCTGTCGTAACGGACACGAAGACCCGCAAAAATATTGCCAACCCTCTATTATTCCAATAACGTAATGCAGCAAAAGTGAGCGTTTTGGTATCCGTATCATTTTTATTTTCTTTTCATAACCGGTTGAAAATTCATAATAATAATTTAATGGATTTTTCAACAATGGTATTTTATAAGTGGCTTCAAAGTTTTTGCTTTGGTGCTGAAATACGTAAAAGATTTGTACGGAAACTATGGCCTCGGCTATTAATCCAAGGTTTTGTCCAGCTAATTTGGACATGGGGGCCCGTATCGGTTGCAAAACCGACCCGAGTTCCATTGAGTTTTTCTTACGTGGATAAAGTAAAGTTCGATATCCACTAATTTTTCTTCGCGGGACGTGAGGCTGTAAAAAGCACGGAGCTAAACCAGTTGGTAGAAGAGAAAATCGTTAGTTAATTCTAGATAAATCGCGGACTAAATAAGGATCGCCTGATTTAATGTTGAGCATATTTTGCAAATAGTCTTCGCTGAATTTGGGAGATGGTTGAATGATGTTGCCACAATGATAACGCACACCACTATCAAACAGCATACGCCACCATGCCTCATGGGTTTCAGGGGCTGATTTCTAAGCGAGAAATTTGGAATTTTCCATCAAGATAACCTCGAGCAAGGGCAAGGGTTTGGAAATGCTGCTTTTATAGTCATCGTATTTTTGATGCTCAACTAACTCCACCTTGTTTTGGCGAAGTTTTTACGGAGTGCTTTGAAGCCTTTGTCTTCTGCCGCTTCGCCTATAATTTCAACGTCTGTTCCTGCAATTTTACTTGGTTCACCGGGTTTTTACATTAGCAATGAGTAAGTCTCGCTGACCTTTGCGTTTTTTCAATTCAAGGGTGACTGAGGAACCATAATAACCGAAGACTCGAAGGCCTTTATCGACAGCATCTGAAACTAATTGTTTATACCGATCTGAGCCGTCCATCTCACCTTTATCAATGAGTTTGACATTCATATCAGTATTGCAGAATGGCACGTTCACCCTTGATACCGCGGATCTCAATATCTACGGTTTGTTCTGCAAAGGGCTGAAAAACTCATCCATCCAAGCAAAAAGAGCAGTTGTTTTTAACAAAATTTTTCATTTTTATTACAAGCTAAACTTTAAGAAGATCCACATCAAACCGCCTTAGTTTACCCATAAAAATAAAGGGGATTACCAATGCAATTATGGATGGGATTTGAAATTGTTATATGCGTTTGAGCGTTAATCACGACAATGCGATCAAAAGAAAGAGTTTTCCCTTTGCTTTGATAGCGATTTTTGTCTTTTATTCAGACATTTAACCAAAATGTAACTGGGCCATCATTGGTGAGGCTCACCTGCATATCTGCCTGCAAATTGTCCGTTGGCAACAGTGACTTTTTCTGCACATTTTTGCGAAAAATAGCCATACAATTCGTTAGCTAATGCAGGTGCCGCACCTTTTGAGAAAACTTGGTCGTAAGCCTTTTTGTGTCAGCGGCTAAAGTAAATTGCGATACACTAGCACTTTCGCCACCGATTTGCTGCATCGTTTAATTCATTTTGTCATTTTCATCGCTGAAAATACGGTAATTTAACACTTTCTCGGCGAGTTTATCCGCTTTGGTTCGGTCATCTTCTTTTTCTACGCCTAATAAAACCAATAATCCTTTGCCGATTTGCCCCACAATTTGACCTTCAACTTCCACTTTAGCCTGCGTAACACGCTGAATTAACGCAATCATTTTACTTCTCTAAATTTGTTTTGATTCATCGACTGCACTTCTGCAAGCACTGCGGCTAATTGTGCGCCGAATAACACCACTGTCCAGCTGATTTTGAATCCACAATAACATAATGGGTAGTGTTGCCATGGCACCGTAAATTAATTGGTAAGACGGGAATGTCGTAGATGTACCAAGCAAAGGCCTGTTTCCCTAAGGTAAAGAAAAATCGCGGCAATTAATGCGCCTGCTGCGGAGTGTTTGATGCTCACTTTCTTATTTGGCACGATCATATAAATGAGCGTGAAGATAAACCAAGTAGAAAGAAATGGCACAAAAACTGAGGGAGTTTTTAGCCAAAGAGAGTGTTTCCGATTGCTCGAACATAGCTTTGACGTATGAACTTGCGGCAATGCTGGTACCTATTAAAAGTGGACCGAGCGTTAAAAATGAGCCAATAAATAGCAAATGACGTAAAAATCGAGGCGATTACTGGTGTCTTGCCAAATGCCATTAAGTGTACGGTCGATAGAGTTAATGAGCATTAATGCGACTAAAATCAAACTCACAATCCCCACGGCACTCATTTGCTTGGAGTTATGGACGAATTCATCAATATATTGCCCCACAACATCACTCGCGGAAGGGGCGAAATTGGTGAAGATGAATTCTTTCAATGCCCCAGTTACTTCGTTAAAGACAGGAAAGGCGGAAAAATCGAAAACACCACCATAATTAACGGCACGATGGCGAGCATGGTGCTGTAGGTGAGTGAACCGGCAGCTTGCGTTAATTTGTTTTTTTGAGAACGCTGCCAAAATAATGCGAGAAAAGACGTTAAGGTCATTAGAGCAAGCCTCCGCAACAATGTTTAAATTTCTTCCCTGAACCACAAACACAAGGTTGTTTATTACTTGGGAGTGGCACACTGGGGGTCAACAAAATACCAACGGCCATCGATTTTTACAAAAATAGAGTGTTCGTGATGCACTTGCGGCTGTTCGCTATCTTGAAAATGAGCCTTAAATTCAACCGCACTTTGTGTTTTTGGTTAAGGTTTCTGTTTTGACAATCTCTAAAACCGTGCCATTGTGTTTCATCAGCCCAATCTTGTAGGGCTTTTTCATCTAATAAGGTTTGTTGGCTTGGCACGGTGGTTTGCACAATATAAGGAATATTTTTGAGTACAAACGCTGAATAGCGGAACGCATGAGTTGTTCCGCTGTTTCCGGAAACATGTTGCCTGAATGAAAACGTCCACAACAATCTTCGTAAGAAAGCGAAGATTGGCACGGATAAAGTGCGGTCGTTTTAGCCGACATTTTTGGCCGCCTGTTGTAAAATGATGTAATTGTGAATTGATAGAACGCTTAAAACGCAGGCGCTAATTTCTTTCAATGGCTAAGGCCTCTTCTAGTTCTGCAATACTTGAAGGCGCGGAGAGTTGCGTATTTAGACGACGAATTGTCCATTCAGGGTAAGGTCGATGTTGCAAAAATGAGTTCATCACCTTGATGAATTTCCCTTCTTCAATCACGCGCACATACCAACCTGTCCAACCGGACTGACGAATAATCTCTCTTGTATTCTCATTCTTGGTATTATGAGATAAACGTTCGCAAGGTTTACGTGGTTGAGACACTTCTAACAGAGTAGAGCCAATTTTTGTAACGATCGCCTATACAGACATTATCTTCATGTAAAGTCCAGATACCACAAAGTTTTCACCGTAAATCGCACTGCTGTGGAAATCAAACTTTTCACCAAGTAGCTCGTTTAAAGCAGGGAAAGACACATCAGACATAAAAAACAAGGCTTTATCAACACCACCGTGATGGGCTTTTAAGCCTACATCGTTACCTTCTGCACCCAGCGTGTGTACTTTTACCATAGGTACTGGTTTTTACGAATAGCGCTTTCATATGAGCTACCATCAGGGAACGTTAAGGTTTCTATCAATCCTGTTTTAATAATAAGAATTTTTGCGTTTGACATCTATTTTTCCTGCTTTGAGTTAGTTTTGAGAAATTATACCGTAAAATCACTTAAATTTTTGACCGCACTTCGTTTTTTTCCTTATTATTCGTTTAAATAAAACCAACAAAACAAAGGAATCTTTTATGCAATATTCTCTCGCGCGTACCGAACAAGGTCAAACCCTTGGTATTACCGCAAAAATGGCAAACCGTCATGGCCTGATTGCTGGAGCGACAGGGACGGGGAAAAACCGTGACATTACGTAAAATGGCAGAGGCGCTCAGTGATGATGGCGTACCGGTCTTTTTAGTCGATGTAAAAAGGCGATTTGTCGGGTTTAGTAAAAGCGGGCACATTTAGTGGCAAAGTGGCGGAACGCATTGAGCAATTTAATTTGAGGTGGCGAGAGTTATTTAAATGGCTATCCTGTGTCATTTTGGGACGTATTTGGTGAAACCGGTATTCCGCTTCGTACCACTATTTCTGAAATGGGACCATTATTACTTTCCCGTTTATTAAATTTAAATGCAACTCAAGAAGGCTTATTAAACCTTGTATTCCGTGTGGCAGATGATAAAGGCTTGCTACTCATCGATTTAAAAGACTTGCGAGCCATGCTTAAATTCGTGGCAGAGAACGCCAAATCGTTCCAAGTAGAATACGGTAACGTATCAGCTGCGAGTGTGGGCGCGATTCAACGTGCTTTACTGACCCTTGAAAATGAAGGGGCGACCAATCTTTTGGTGAGCCAGCATTAAATCTTGAAGATTGGCTACAAACCCGTGATGGTCGTGGCGTGATCAATGTTTTAAATTCTGAAAAATTAATTAATTCCCCAAGAATGTATAGCGCATTCTTGCTTTGGTTGATGTCTGAATTATTTGAACAATTGCCGGAAGTTGGCGATCCGGATAAACCAAAATTTGTGATGTTTTTCGATGAAGCGCATTTACTCTTTGATGGTGCACCAAGTGTGTTGGTGGATAAAAGTGGAACAAGTGGTTCGTTTGATTCGTTCTAAAAGGTGTGGGGATTTATTTTTGTGACCCAAAACCCATTAGATTTACCGGATACCGTGTTAGAGTCAATTAGGTAACCGTGTCCAACATGCGTTACGTGCTTTTACACCACGCGATCAAAAAGCAGTGAAATCTGCGGCAGAAACGTTCCGTTCTAATCCTGCTGTCAATGTGGTGGAAACCATTTCAACCTTAGGTGTGGGGCAAGCATTGATTTCATTCTTAGATGAAAAAGGTATGCCTGCGCCAGTTGAAGTGGCGTATATTTACCCGCCGAAAAGCCAACTTGCACCGATTACTGAAGAAGAGCGAGCAGCGTGGGTGAAAGACGATGAGCTTTATGCCTTCTATAAAGATTATGTGGATAATGAGTCGGCTTTGAAGTATTAAATGCTCAAGCGGATTTAGCGGCAGTTCAACAAAAACAAGCCGAGCAAGCGCAGCAAGAGGAAGAAAGCGGTTTATTTGGTAGCTTAAGCCGTATGATTTTTGGAACACAAAAACGCGGGGATAAACTTTCTCCGACAGAACAAATTGTGAATAGCGTGGCAAAATCAGTTGGTCGCAATATTCGTAATGAAGTGACCAAACAAATCATGCGTGGTATCTTAGGGGCATTGAAAAAATAACGAAAATTTGACCGCACTTTTGCGCAAGAATGATAAAAAGGAGATTGTTATGTCTGATGTATTTCACTTTAAACCTAACTAAAGCACAACTAAAGGTGCAACATTAGCTATCGTGCCGGAGTGATCCGGCGCGTAGTGAACGTATTGCTAAAAAACTTGATAATCCTGAGTTTCTTGCAAGTACACGTGAATACACTTCTTGGTTGGGCTACTTAAATGGTCAACCAGTGGTGGTGTGTTCAACCGGTATTGGTGGCCCTTCTACGTCTATCTGTGTGGAAGAGCTGGCTCAGCTTGGCGTGCGTACATTCTTACGTATTGGCACAACAGGCGCAATTCAACCACATATTAATGTGGGGGGATGTGCTTGTTACAACGGGTGCTGTTCGTCTCGATGGTGCAAGCCGTCATTTTGCCCCAATTGAATATCCAGCGGTAGCAAATTTTGAATGTACCACGGCGCTTTTCAATGCGGCTAAAAGAAAAAGGCATTGAGCCATTTGTAGGAATTACAGCCTCTTCAGATACCTTCTACCCGGGTCAAGAACGTTATGATACTTACAGCGGTAAAAGTATATCGTGATTACCAAGGGCTTTGTTAAAAACAATGGCAAGATCTCAATGTGATGAACTATGAGATGGAATCCGCGACGTTATTCACCATGTGTAACGCTCTTGGCTTACGAGCTGGTATGGTAGCTGGTGTGATTGTGAACCGTACACAACAAGAAATTCCAAATGAAGCAACCATGAAAGATACGGAAGACAAAGCAGTATCAGTCGTAGTGGAAGCTGCAAGAAAAATTGTTAGCGTAAAACTCAGATAAAAAGAGCCGCACTTTTTAGAAGTGCGGTTCTTTTTAACTGTTTTCGGGCAAAAGCGGCGGCTTCAGCAACTAATTGGTCATCAGGTCGAATGCCTGTGTAGAGCTCAAATTGTTCAACGGCTTGTAATACAATCACTTCTGCACCAGAAATCGTTTGTTTACCTTGCTGTTGAGCAAATTGGATAAATGGTGTTTCAGCAGGAATTGCCACCACATCAAAAAGCGGTTTGAGCTTGTTGAATAAGATTTTCAGGAAAGGCGAGATTAAATTCTTCTTTTTCCACCTTTCATCCCAATTGGCGTAACGTTGACTAAAAATGTCTGCCGATTGATTGCCTAAAAGATGGGATATATTCATAGTCATAAAGTGCGGCTAAATTTTTTTACCTGTTTTTCATTTCGAGCAAAAATCTTAAGATGCTCAAATCCACTGTTTTTAAAAGGCTGCGACGACGGCTTTTGCCATACCACCACTACCTCGTACAATCACGCGATTCTTTTTCATCTAATTGATATTCTTCGATAAGTTTAACAATGGCAATATAGTCGGTGTTGTAAGCACGAAGAAAACCTTGATCATTCACAATGGTATTCACAGACTGAATGGCTTGTGCAGAAGGGGAGATTTCATCTAAAAAAATGGCATGCAGCTTTCTTTAAAAAGGCATTGAAACAGCACAACCTCGAATACCAAGTGCACGAATGCCTTTGACGCAGCGCTTTTCAATATCCGTGGTAGTAAAGGCTTTATAGATAAAATTAAGCCGAGTTTTTGATATAGATAGTTATGGAATGTTGTGCCAAAAATTGCCCGAGTCTGCCTGAAAGGGACATGCAAAGTTGGAGTGTCTTTGTTAATCATTTTGCTTCCTTAAATTTATAAATAACGCTTCCTGAGTCTGAAATTGTAGATTGCAAAGGCCTTAATAAATAACTTAAGAATATCTACCTGCTGCTAAAGGAACAATATCAAATTTTTATTATCTCATTATATTATATTAAAGTTTGGGTGGTAGATATGATACTTTAATAAAGATACTGGGTGACGTATTACGCTAAATAGCACAAAAAGTGTAAAGAATGTCCCAGTATAAATTATATAAGTTAAGGATAACAACCATATTACGTTATCCCTGACAAATAATGTATTGGTTTTTAGATTCTTCAAGATCCTAATTATATATGTATGTTAAAAAAACACACATCGTTACAAGAAGCAGAGCTGATATAATAAAAGCCAAGTTTAATTAATATAGTACACTTTTCTCATTACCCTTCCACTATTAATAATTTCATTTTTCCGACGAGTAAGTGAGCTTCAAAGTTAATGCTAGATAAATAGCAAACAGTGGAGCAATAATCATCGACAAATTTGAGATTATTTTCAGATTGAAAAGGAGTATATATGAGAATATACTCCTCTTCCCTTGACTAAATATTTATCGATAAATATTTCAAAGTTAGTTATTGGAACATCGTTATAATTACAGATATGAATAATAGCAAAACAAATATGAAAGCTATACGTAAAAAACTCATTCATCGAGAGTTGTGGATATTGTTTTATCTTCTATCATATTGCTTCCTTTTTACTCTCATGTGAATCTCGTCACAATAAGTTTAAGTATTTGTTAAGTATAGTAACTTTTTAAATATTCAAATTTATATCATCATCAATAAAAATATTGGTTCATTTCGAATGCAGGTTTTGCTCGCTTTTGTCTTTGCCGACAATACGAGCAGGTACACCTGCTGCAGTGGCATATTCAGGCACAGGTTGAAGCACAACAGAGTTAGCCCCAATTTTGGCATATTTGCCCACTTCGATATTGCCGAGAATTTTTGTACCCGCTCCAATCATTACGCCTTCTCGTACTTTTGGATGTCGATCGCCGGATTCTTTTACCTGTACCACCGAGGGTGACGCCTTGCAAGATAGACACATCATTTTTCAATTACCGAAGTTTCGCCGACAACAATACCGGTAGCGTGGTCAAACATAATACCGTGCCCAATTTTGGCGGCAGGGTGAATATCCACATCGAAAGCCACTGAAATCTGATTTTGTAAATAAAGTGCGAGTGCTTTTCGATTTTGGTTCCACAAATAATGGGTAATGCGATAGCTCTGAATGGCGTGAAAACCTTTTAAATAAAGCAATGGTGTAGACCACAATTCCACAGCAGGATCGCGGTGGCGCACGGCTTTAATATCACAAGCAGCACAATCAATGATATTGGGCTCAGCTGATAGGCTATTCAATAATTTCACGCAGCGAAATTGCGGGCATGATAGGGTTAGCCAGTTTATTCGCTAGTAAATAACTCAAGGCACTGCCAAGATTTTGATGTTTTAAAATGGTGAATGGAAAAAGCTTGCGAGCATTGGTTCGCATTCTGCTAATTCTTTTGCCTCTTGGCGAATGTGTTGCCATACTTCTAACGTCATTTTTTCTCCTTATTCGCCTTTTCGTTCACGACCCTAATAAGCTCAGTGCGACCTCTTGTGCACTTTTACCACAAAGAGCATTTGGTAAATATGTTCTGTAATCGGCATTTCCACGCCTTGTCGTTGTGCTAATAAATAAGTTTTCTTTTGGTGTTATAAAAACCCTTCCACCACCTGACCAATTTTCATCCATGGCTTGTTGGCTATCAGTCCCTTTGCCAAGCATTAAACCAAATCGACGGTTACGGGATTGGTTATCGGTACAAGTGAGCACTAAATCACCTAAACCAGACATGCCCATAAAGGTTTGTGTATTCGCTCCCCATGGCTACACCTAAGCGAGTAATTTCCGCAATTCCACGGGTAATCAATGCCGTTCTGGCATTGGCACCAAATCCCATACCATCTGAAAATACCTGCGCCAATCGCAATTACGTTTTTAATGGCGCCACCTAATTGAACGCCAATCATATCTTGGTTTACATACGCGAAAATGCTGACTGCAATGAATTTGCGCTTGAAATTCTAAGGCAAACTTTTCATTACAGAGAGGCAAGGGTAATCGCTGTTGGTAAACCTTGAGCCAATTCTTTTCGCAAAAGTGGGACCTGAAAGCACTGCGGTTGGAATTGCTTTACCCTAAGGTTTCTTCCACTACTCTTGTAGTAATCGGCCAGTGTTACGTTCTAATCCTTTTAGTTGCCCAAATTAAACGATGATCAGGTTTTTAAGTGCGGTCGAATTTTTAAGAGAATTTCGCTGAAAGCATGGCTTGGCACCACAATTAAAAATGTCTTTCGATTGCTCAAGCGCCGTTTTCAAATCCAATTCTAAATGCAAACTTTCTACAAATTCAATATCAGGTAGAAAACGGCGATTTTGACGTTCCTGTTGCATTTGATTAATGTGCTCGGGATTGTGCCCCCAAAAGATAGGTTGGAGAGCCATTGCGAGAAAAATGAGATAGCGAGTGCTGTTCCATAAGAACCGCAACCAAGAATGGTAATTGGAGATTGGGATGGGTTCATTTCAATCAACCTTTAAATAAAAAGGGCAGACGGTATCGCCTGCCCTTATCTACAACTAATGTTGGGTTTCCTGATTTTTCTTCCGCTTCGAGCTGCTGCTGCTTGTTCATGTAATCAATGAACAACGCATCGAAGTTTACTGGAGAAAAGGTTTAATGCTGGGAATGTACCGCGATTTACTAAGTTAGAAATCAATTCACGTGCATAAGGGAAAAAGCATATTTGGGCATTGAGATGTTAAGCAGTGTGCCATTTGAACATCTTCTAAACCGCTGATTGTAAATACGCCAGCTTGTTTTACTTCACAAATAAACGCCACATCACCAGAGTCTTCCATGGTGGTTTCTACGTTGATGTTTAACGTGACTTCGTATAAATCTTCACCCACTTGAACGGCTTCAGTGCTTAAATCAAAGCCGAGTTTTGGTTTCCATTCTTGGTGGAAAAATATGAGGAAGATTTGGTGCTTCAAAAGAAACATCTTTTTACATAAATACGTTGAATTTGAAGTACTGCTTCTTGTTGCTCTTCAGCTGCTACTTCAGGTTGTTGATTTTGTTCAGACATAGAGGATCCTTACTTTATGTTTTTACTAATGGTAAATTTGCACCCGCCCAAGCCGCTAAACCGTCTTTTAACACATAAACTTTTTCAAAGCCTTGTTTGGTTAAAAGTTCTGCGGATGTAGCAGAAGAAACACCGTTAACATCCACAATGATAAGCGGTTTTTCTTTGTGATGTTCAATTTTGCCTACATTTTGATTTTTAATTTCAGTTGGAAGCAAAGTTGACGCTACCAATGATATGGCCGCGTTGGAATTCATCAATAGGGCGTAAATCAATCACCACGGCTTCTTCATCGTTCATTAAGCGAACCGCTTCAGGGAGTTGGTGATGACGCGATATTTTTGTGTCGCACTTTTAAAAAGGTGAAAAGTGTCATAAAAAAAGGACAGCAAACCATGATCGTTAAAAAAGTGTGTTTTTGAGCAAATTCAATTGCTTGAGGCATAAATTCTTGCATGTTGTTCTCAACTTAATTTTGATAATGAATAAGAGTTTATCTTCAGATGAAATAAGGCTTTAAGTATAACCGCACTTTAGTTATCTTTCAAAAATTATCAAGGAAAGCGCAACGTTGGCGAGCTTATACAATCGGATCAATAAAAATGTGATCGGGATCATAAATATCTTATCTTTGTGTTTATTCTACGCCTAATTAAGTAGAGAATAGCCAAACTTAGATGATTAAACGTGAAAGGAGACGCGCATGAAATTAAAAATTAACGGCACTTATGATGCTCGGATTCGGTTTTTCGGTCGCACAAGCTGCGGAATTACCTAATATTACAATTTTTAGCAACGGGCGGCACTATTGCCGGAAGTGGTGAACTGCAGTTTCTTCTGCTTATAAAGCAGGGCAACTCAATGTTGACGCATTAATTGATGCGGTGCCTGAAATTAAGCAACTCGCGAATGTAAAAGGTGAGCAAATTGTAAAAATTGGTTCACAAGATATGAGCGATGATGTGTGTTAAAATTAGCAAAAGCGATTAATGCACAATGTAAAGATACCGATGGTTTTGTGATTACTCATGGTACCGATACCATGGAAGAAACCGCTTATTTCTTGAGATCTTACCGCGAAATGTGAAAAACCAATTGTATTAGTGGGGGCAATGCGTCCTGCGACAGAAAAAGTGCGGATGGTCCGTTAAACCTTTTATAACGCCGTCGTCGTGGCAACGGATAAAAATCATCTGGTCGCGGTGTATTAGTGGCGATGAATGGTGGTATTAGGGTGCACGTGATGTGACTAAAATGAGTACCACTGCGTTGCAAACGTTCCATTCTCCAAACTATGGTACCTTGGGTTATATCCATAACAGTAAAGTGGATTACGAACGCTCACCTGAAAGCAAACATACTGTAAACACACCATTTAACGTAGATAAATTAGACAGCTTACCGAAAGTAGGCATTGTTTATGCTTATTCTAATGCACCAATTGAGCCATTAAATTCTATTATTGGATGCGGGCTATCAAGGCATTGTTTCAGCGGGTGTGGGTAACGGTAACGTGAATGCGGCACACTTAGAACGTTTAGAAAAAGCCGCGAAAAGATGGCGTTGTTGTGGTACGTTCATCTCGTGTACCAACGGGTCACACTACACGCGTGATGCTGAAGTGGATGATTCTAAATATGGTTTTGTGGCTTAGCGCATTGAATCCGCAAAAAGCACGTGTGTTATTGCAGTGTAGCCTAACACAAAACAAAAAGATCCAAAAGTGATTCAACAATACTTTGAGGATTTCTAAGAAAGCCATTGAAAGTGCGGTCAGAATTTGAATCAAATTTTAACCGCACTTTCGGATAAAATAGACTAATCCAAGTAATAAATATAGATAATGCACGAGTTTGTTGTTAATATATGTTCTGGAATTATTTTAAAAATTAATATGGAGAAAATATTATGATTTGGGCTCAACTTTTAGTCGTCCTACTCTTTATTTACCTAGGGGCTAGATTAGGCGGTATTGGTATCGGTTTCATGGGTGGTATGGGTGTTGTGGCACTTTCACTGCTTGGCTTAAAACCGGGTGCCATTCCGTTTGATGTAATTTCAGTTATCATGTCTGTAATCATGGCAATTGCTGCAATGCAAGTTGCGGGTGGTATGGATTTCTTAGTAAAAGTAGCTGAAAAATTCTACGTAAAAATCCAAAAATACATTACCTTCCTTGCACCAACTGTAACTTACTTTTATGACTGTACTTGCAGGTACTGGTCACACACGCATTCTCAACACTTCCAGTGATTGCTGAAGTAGCAAAGAACAAGGTATCCGTCCTTCACGTCCACTTTCTATTGCGGTTATCGCTTCACAAAGTGCGATTACAGCGTCTCCAATTTCTGCAGCGGTGGTATTCCTTTCTGCTGAATTAGGAGAAAAACTTTGGTTTAAATTACTTACAATTATTAGGTATTTGGATCCCAACTACTTACGCGGCTTGTATGATTACTGCGGTGATTTGTAACTTCCTTGGTAAAGATTTGAAAAATGATGAAGTTTACCAGAGATCGTCTAGCAAAAAAGGCTTTAATCACTATGCGTGGTGAAATGCAAATTGAGATTAAACCTTATGCAAAAACGCTCTGTAATGATTTTTCCTTATCGCGATTTTAGTGGTAATGCTTTATGCAACAGCAATCAGTAAAAACTGTTGGTTTTAATTCAAAACCCATTCTTTCTCGTGATAACGCGATTATCTCTTTCATGCTTGCGACAGCAGCAATTATCACTATGGCATGTAAAGTAGACACTGCAAATATTACCAATGCAGCAACCTTCAAATCAGGTATGTCAGCAGGTAATTTGTGTGCTTGAGCGTAGCATGGTTAGGTAATACCTTCGTTGAAGGTCATATCGATCAAATCAAAAGCAGTTTTCAGCTGAGTTCTTACAACAATATCCTTGAGTTTAGCGGTTATCTTGTTCTTCGCAAGTACCTTACTTTACTCACAAGCTGCAACTGCAAAGAGCATTATATCCAACTGCAATTTTTATTAGGTGTTTCTCCGGAAGCCGCAATTGCAGCCTTTGCCGCAGTATCAGCATTATTCATTCTTCCGACTTACCCAACCTTAATTGCGGCAGTAGAAATGGATGACACCGGTTCAACCCGTATCGGTAAAATATGTATTCAACCACCCATTCTTAATGCTACGGTGTGATTGCAATTAGCTTATCTGTGTATTCGGATTCTTAATGGCTGGTGCAGTTTTATAATCCTCCATTAAAGCTAAAATAAATGAAAACCATCTTGTCTTCGGATAAGATGGTTTTTAATAGGGAACTTCTTCTTATTGTGATACTCTAAAGGCAACCTCTTTTTATATATAAGGAAAACCAATGAAGTTGTTAAAATCCTTTTTGCTGCATTAATTGCTTATGCACCAACAGCATGGTCTGCGGTGGATTATAATATTAAATACAGTTCGAATTATTTAATGCTGCGTATGTGCATTTTAAAGCTGATGGTTCACAGTATTCAGTCAATGCGAAAATTAATGTTCCGTTGTACAATATTGTCGTTTACTTCTCGTGGTTCACAAAAGCATGAGTCAATTTAAAATGGTGAATTATCAAGATGTCGTAATGGTAAAACGTATGCAATTTCTAAGAATTTCGCCAACAACAATTGAATACGGTAAAGTGAAAAATGGCTAGAAACCGAGCCGTTAAAATTACCAACTTTTGATTTATTCACCATGGCATTTCAATTGAGTTATTACGATAAATTGCCAACCAGTTTCCAAATTACAAATGGTAAAAACTTTGCAATGGAAAATGTGAATGTGAAGAAAGTGAAAAACAGATCCAAATATAACAAGCAAACTGTCCGGAAATCACTTATTCATTTAAAAACAGGTAATAAGGATATCATGGTGAAGAAATTCTCAGGTGAACAATTTCCACGTTATATCAAATACACCAGAGATGGTGATGATTATGAGTTAGAGTTTGATGAGTTTGTTAAATAACATCAGATGAGAAAAAGAAGCCACGCAAGACTGCGTGGCTTTTTATTTTATTGCTTATTGTGCATACATAAATACTTGAGCGAGGAGAAGTATCGATGAGATAACAAATTGACAGCCTCCACGATTGGCATGACAAATTTCAACCATTTATTAAATGGAATACCAAGCATTTGTAACGTAACAAGGACTAACGTCCTGTTGGTGCAAGGAACAACATAATATATTGCCCCCAGTTGTGAAGCTGATACGACGATGTCTCTTGGAATGCCCACAGTATCAGCTAGCGGAGCCATAATTGGCATAGCGAGTACGGCAAGACCTGAAGATGAAGGTACAACTAGCCCTAAGAAGATGAAGATAAGGAGCTGACCAATAATAAAAACGCTGCCATTCATTCCATCGACAAGATGTGTCATATAATCGAGAATCGTGTCCAGAAATCATCCCTTGTTCCAGAATGATATTGACTGCTCGAGCAAGTCCGATAATCAATGCGACGCCAACTAATTCAGAAGCACCATGAGTAAAGCCATTTTACGACATCTTTTTCAGGCAATCCGCTGATAAACATAATAATGATGGTGATGGCGGAAGGAAGTCGCCATTTGAGGGAACCACCAGCCGCCAAACATCACCCCCATACCATGAGAGGAAAGGCGCTACTAAAATAGAATCAGAATCAGTTTTCTTCTAAAGGTAAATTCAACGGTTGCATGGGATCGATATCTTTCATATAGAGATCATGAAGGCTTCTGGCGATCGTCATAGTATAAGAAAAATTCAGGATTAGCGCAGTTTTTACAATACCAATACATGTAAGCAATCACACACGCACCACCAAGAATCAGATCCAGTGTACGAAATCCCATTCCTTCCGTGAATGGAATCCCGCCAGCATTTGGAAGCGATGACGAGCGGAAAATGGATTGATTGTTGAGAAGGCAGTGCCCATCGAGGCTGCGAGGAATATGGCGCCAACACAGACAATAGAATCATAGCCTAAGGCTAAAAAGACAGGAACAAGGGAATGGGTAGAAGGCTACCGCTTCTTCCTCAATACCACAAGCTGTACCGCCTAACAGCATTAACACACAGACAGCAAAGACAACTAGAGAATTCATTTCCTTTCGTGGTGAGAGACATTAATCCGGCATTGAAAGTGCTCCTGTTTTGTTTATCACACCAATCATTCCACCGAGTATGAAGATAAAAATCATAATATCCGCGACTTCAATGGTGCCATCCACCATGGCGTGAATCATATCGGTAATGCCTTTTTCGTGTTGTTCAATGTGTTGATAGGTATTAGGGGATAGCAATCGGCTTTTTGATAATGCCGTTGGTGAAATTAGAAAGTTGAATTTTTGATATTGGAGTTGATTAAGGGTTTGTTCTGTTGCTGGATAGCTTTGATCGGGAATTCCGTGAGTTTTGACAATAAAATGATTTTCGGTGCTCGTAGGAAAAGTTTTGAGTAGGACCCTGAGGGAATAAGCTAAGTAAGACCAATAGCAATAAGAAGAATAATAAAGAGAATGCTAAATGCGGAAGGAATTTCATCTTTTTCTTTGATGCTTCCATTATGGAGAACTCCCTTGTGTTCGGATTAGTTAATAAGCCGAGCGCGTATTCTACACAAAAACGAGCAAAAAGCAAAGAGTGATTTTGAATGAATGCAATAATAATATCAGGGAGGGCAATCGCTCACTTTCAGCGCGAGTTTTGTTGTGAGTAAAGCTCAGCTTAAGTCTATTTTATTTAGGAAAAATTGAGTAATCCTCAAATCATCCAACATTTCATAACGTTTTCGGTACATAGAACAGTACTGGCGATTTCTTCCAATGGTTTGCGAGCGCTTTCAAGCGGTAATTGCCAATATTGACCATTTAATGCTCTTGGTTTTCTTGCCAAAATTCATCATAGTTGAATAGGACTTTTTATGTGCGAGCAGATAGGCGGTATTTACCTTGTGAAGTGTGAGGGATACCGATTAATTCACATTGCCATTTTTCAGCTAACAAGCGGAAAACATTCATCAACATAAACATCGGGCGAACACCGTGTAATTCTTTTGTGGCTTGTTTCACAGCTTCTTGCGCTTCTTCATAAGAAGGGCCTTGAATTGAGGCAATAAGTAACTTATTTGGCTTTAAGAAGGTGAAAGAAGCATCATAAATGCTACGCCCATCATTGTCTTTCAAGTTAATGGAAAAATAACCTTCAAAAGGGTCAATCTGATTGATATTGAAATAAATACCAAGTTGATCCGTTAATTGTGCTAATAAAAGGGATTTTTTTCTTGTAGCAGTTTTTACAAAATTCTACGCCCATTTTTCTTCAAGCATTAGCAGATTATTGGTAATGGCATTGAGTCGCTCTGTTGCAGAAAAACGTTTGTCACAATAGGTCGCGAGCAATGCATTAAAACGATATGGATTTTGTTGAAAAAGTGGAATCCAGGTTTGATGAGTATTTAAGAAATAAACCAATGCATCACATTGTTTTTTAAATAAAAATTTGCGTCCGTAATAACGGGCTTTATCCCTTAATTGTTTTTTTAATGGATGATTACAAGAATCGGGCAGTAATTCTTGAAAGGTCGCGAAAGTAATAGTTTGTTTTGCTGTCATAATGGATAAAGTGCGGTTATTTTTTCAAACGTTTTTTTATTAGGTAAAATCATGCTGATTTTTGACCGCACTTATTGTACCTGTATTCCATGGTTTTTCCAATTAACCATCAATAAAGGTGGTTCTTTACTTGCCTATTTTTCGATTTCTCCTTAATATGCCAAATCCTACCTTGAATTTATGCAACTCATCCCCATATTCAATGAAATTATAGAATTGATGTAAGAGAGATAACTATGAACGCCAAAAGAACTCAACAACGTACACTTCCTGTATTGCCATTACGGGATGTTGTCGTTTTCCCTTATATGGTGATGCCACTTTTTGTTGGGCGCGCAAAATCCATTAGTGCTCTTGATGAGGCCATGAATGAGGGCAAACAATTATTATTGGTGTCACAAAAGCAAGCTGATTTAGAAGAACCAACCGTTGATGATGTATTCGATGTCGGGACGATTGCCAATATTATTCAATTATTAAAATTGCCAGATGGCACAGTGAAAGTGTTGGTGGAAGGGCAACAACGCGCGAAAAATCAATCAATTAAATGATGGTGAAGACCATTTTTTTCTGCGGAAGTCACACCAATTGAAACCACGTTTGGTGATGAAAAAGAATTAGATGTGGTGAAGGCAGCTGTTTTAAATGAATTTGAAAGCTATCTGCAACTCAATAAAAAAATCCCTGCAGATGTTTTTAGGTGCACTTCAACGCATTGATGATGCCGATCGTTTAGCAGATACCATGGCTGCGCATATTCCAGTGACCGTTCGCCATAAACAAAGCGTGTTAGAACTGGCAGATGTGCAAGAGCGTTTTGGAATACTTGCTCGGCATGATGGAATCTGAAGCGGATATTCTTCAAGTTGAAAAAACGCATCCGTGGCCGTGTGAAAAACAAATGGAGAAAAAGCCAGCGTAACTATTATCTTAGCGAACAAATTAAAGCGATTCGCAAAGAAATGGACGAAGGCGAAAGCGAAGATACCATTGATGAAGTTGAACAACTTCGTCAAAAAGGTTGAAGCGGCAGGTATGCCAGCAGATGTGCGTGACAAAGTGGAAAGTGAGTTACAAAAAAACTCAAAATGATGTCAGCAATGTCGGCTGAAGCGACAGTGGTGCGTAGCTATATTGAGTGGATGCTTCAAGTGCCATGGCATAAACGTACCAAAGTGAAGAAAGATATCGCAAAAAGCACAACAAGTTTTAGATGCGGATCACTACGGTTTAGAACGAGTGAAAGAACGTATTTTTAGAATACCTTGCGGTACAAGCGCGTTTAAACAAAATCAAAGGTCCAATCCTTTTGCTTAGTAGGACCACCAGGGGTAGGGTAAAACCTCACTGGGTCAATCTATTGCCAATGCAACAGGTCGTAAATATGTACGTATGGCATTAGGTGGGGTACGTGATGAAGCAGAAATCCGCGGTCACCGTAAAACCTATATTGGTGCATTGCCGGGTAAATTGATTCAAAAAATGGCAAAAGTTGGTGTGAAAAACCCACTCTTCTTGCTTGATGAAATCGATAAAATGTCTTCGGATATGCGTGGTGATCCAGCATCAGCCTTGTTAGAAGTGCTTGATCCAGAACAAAAATACCACCTTCAACGATCACTATCTTGAAGTGGACTACGATTTGTCTGATGTGATGTTTGTGGCAACCTCAAACTCCATGAATATTCCAGGTCCATTGTTAGATCGTATGGAAGTCATTCGTCTTTCTGGTTATACCGAAGATGAAAAACTGAATATTGCGATGCAACATTTGTTACAAAAAAACAAATTGAACGTAATGGATTGAAAAAAAGGCGAATTAACCATCGAAGAAAAACGCCATTTTTAGATATTATCCGTTATTACACCCGTGAAGCCGGTGTGCGTGGATTAGAGCGTGAGATTTCTAAAAATCTGTCGTAAAGCGGTGAAGAATTTATTGGTCAATCCAAAAAGTGAAAATCCATTACCGTTAATTCAGACAACTTGCATGACTATCTTGGTGTGAAAACGTTTTGAATTTGGTAAAGCGGATACCCAAAACCGTGTAGGCGAAGTAACAGGCCTTGCGTGGACAGAAGTGGGCGGTGACTTACTAACCATTGAAACTGCTTCAGTAGTAGGGTAAAGGCAAATTAACCTTCACCGGGTTCATTAGGGCGATGTGATGAAAGAATCTATCCAAGCAGCGATGACCGTAGTCCGTGCACGTGCGGAGAAATTGGGTATCAATTCTGAATTCCATGAAAAAAACGTGATATTCACATTCACGTACCAGATGGTGCGACACCGAAAAGATGGTCCAAGTGCAGGTATCGCAATGTGTACCGCATTGGTTTCTTGCTTAACGGGTAACCCAGTGCGTGCCGATGTCGCGATGACTGGTGAAATCAGCCTACGCGGTAAAGTATTACCAATTGGCGGATTGAAAGAAAAATTACTTGCGGCACATCGTGGTGGCATTAAAACTGTATTGATTCCAAAAAGATAACGTGAAAGATTTGGAAGAAATTCCAGATAACGTGAAAAGAAAAATCTTGCGATTCATGCGGTAGAAACCATTGATGAAGTGTTAGGCTTAGCGTTAGAGAATCCACCAGAAGGCATTGAATTTCGTGAAAGTGGAAACGAAAAGCGAAAGCACCACGCCGTAAAAGCTGCGACTAAAAACAGCAAGAGCGGTCAATTAATGACTTATTTTTTTAGGGCTTGTGAAAAACAAGCCCTTTTGACTTTTAATTATGCAAAAAAATTTCCCCTCTTTCCCTTTATGTGCATATTCCTTGGTGTGTGCAGAAATGCCCTTATTGTGATTTCAATTCGCATGCACAGAAAGGCACAATTCCCTGAACAAGAATATGTGCAACATCTGATCGCCGATCTTGAGGCAGACTTAGAGAAATATCAGGCTAGTATTCAAAATCGTCCACTTCATTCAATTTTTATTGGTGGTGGCACGCCGAGTTTATTTTCAGCGGAAAGTATCAAGTTGTTATTGGCAGAAATTCAACGTCGCATTCCTTTTTTTCAGAGAATATTGAAATCACCATGGAAGCCAATCCTGGCACTGTGGAAGCAGAGCGTTTTAAAGGCTATGTGGATGCTGGTGTAACACGTATTTCCATGGGCATCCAAAGTTTTAATGACGATAAATTACAACGTTTAGGGCGTATTCATAATGCGGCGGAGGCTAAAAGTGCGGTCAGTTTGGCGAAAGTTTCAGGCTTGAAAAGTTTCAATCTGGATTTAATGCACGGCTTGCCAAACCAAACGCTTGAGGAAGCTCTAGATGATTTGCGACAAGCTATTGAGCTTGCTCCGCCACACCTTTCTTGGTATCAGCTCACCATTGAACCCAATACCATGTTTGCTTATCGTCCACCCTAAGTTGCCGGATGATGATGAACTTTGGGATATTTTTTTGAGCAAGGCCACCAACTTTTAACCGAAGCCGGGTTATCAACAATATGAAACATCTGCTTATGCAAAACCGGGTTTTCAATGTCAGCATAATTTGAATTATTGGCGATTCGGGGACTATTTGGCGATAGGTTGCGGTGCTCATGGAAAACTCACTTTTCCTGATGGCGATATTTTTACGTTTTTTTCTAAAACGAAGCATCCAAAAAGGCTACTTTGCGTGGTGAATACCTTTTATGAAGAAAAAAACGTGGAAAAAAATGACCGCGCTTTTGAGTTCTTTTCATGAATCGTTTTTCGTTTATTGGAAGCCGTGCCAAAACAAGAGTTTGAGCATTACACGGGGCTTTTCGCAAAGTGCGGTCAAAAAAATCAAATTGATTTTGCGATCCAGCAGAATTATATTGTGGAAACACCTGATTTTTGGCAGAATCACCGAACATGGGAAAATTGTTTTTTTAAACGAGCTATTAGCGCTTTTTCTTAGATGAATAAAAATTTTTTTCATCATCACGAATAAATTTTTTTACACTTGTTTATTTAATAGGGTCGTATTAAAGTAAAGCAAACGTTTACGTTATTATTCAAAAATTTAAAAGGGACAGAGAAAATGGATCAACTAGAAATGAAAAAAATTAGCTGCACGTGCGGCGTTAAAAATATGTTAAAGCCCGATACCATTGTTGGCGTGGGAAGTGGTTCAACAGTGAATTGTTTTATTGAGGCTTTAGGTGAATTAAAAGATCAAATTCAAGGTGCGGTAGCGGCATCTAAAAGCTTCAGAAGAATTATTGCGTAAACAGGGCATTGAAGTATTTAGTGCTAACGATGTATCAAGTTTAGATATTTATGTGGATGGCGCAGATGAAATCAATCCACAAAAAAATGATGATCAAAGGTGGCGGTGCAGCACTGACTCGTGAAAAAAATTGTGGCTGCTTTAGCGAAAAAAATTTATTTGTATTGTAGATACCAGTAAACAAGTGGATGTTTTAGGGTACGACTTTCCCATTACCAGTAGAAGTCATTCCAATGGCTCGCTCACAAGTTGGTCGTAAATTAGTTTCTCTTGGCGGTGCGCCTGAATATCGTGAAGGTGTAGTAACGGATAACGGTAATGTGATTTTAGATGTACATAACTTCGCCATTTTAAATCCAGTGGAAATGGAAAAAGAATTGAATAACGTAGCCGGTGTGGTAACAAATGGTATTTTTTTGCCTTACGTGGGGCGGATATTGTAATTGTTGGTACACCAGAAGGCGCAAAAAGTCATCGATTAATAAAAAAATAAGGAAGCAAACATGACAAACAAAGTGTCACTCGACAAATCAAAAAAATTAAATTTGTGCTATTAGAGGGCGTGCACCAAAGTGCATTAGATACCTTACATGCTGCAGGCTACACCAATATCGACTTTTTACAAAAAAAGCCTTAGATGGTGATGAGCTAAAAGAAGCCATTAAAGATGCGCATTTTATCGGCTTACGTTCTCGTACTAATTTGACTAAGGAAATGATTGAAGCTGCGCCGAAACTCATTGCCATTGGCTGTTTCTGTATTGGTACCAACCAAGTGGATCTTGATGCGGCAAAAAAATGCGTGGGATTCCAGTATTTAATGCCCCGTTCTCCAATACACGTTCTGTGGCTGAATTAGTGTTGGGTGAAATTTTTGCTCTTTAATGCGCAATATCCCTCAAGCGAATGCAGATGTACATCGTGGTTTATGGAATAAATCGGCAGTGGGTTCTCATGAAGTGCGTGGTAAAAAAACTAGGTATTGTGGGGTTACGGCCATATCGGTTCGCAATTAAGTATTATTGCGGAATCTCTAGGGATGGAAGTATATTTCTACGATATTGAAAAATAAATTACCATTGGGTAATGCAAAACAATTACACACACTTGAAGAGTTGTTGGGTTCTTGTGATGTGATTTCGCTTCATGTACCAGATTTACCTTCAACTCGTAATTTAATGAGTGCTGAACGTATTGCACAATTAAAACAAGATTCTATTTTTGATCAATGCAGCACGTGGTACGGTAGTGGATATTGATGCTTTAGCAGCTGCGCTTGAGCAAGGTAAAGTTCGTGGTGCAGCGGTTGACGTATTCCCTGTTGAACCCGCTTCAATCAATGAAGAGTTTGTTTCACCATTACGTAAATTTGATAATGTGATTTTAACCCCGCATATCGGTGGTTCTACCGCGGAAGCCCAAGAAAAACATTGGTTTTGAAGTCGCGGGTAAATTTGTGAAATATTCTGATAATGGTTCAACTCTTTCTTCCGTGAACTTTCCTGAAGTATCTTTTACCAGAACACGTTGGCACAAAACGTTTACTTCATATTCACGAAAACCGTCCAGGTGTATTAAACAAATTGAACCAAATTTTTCGTTGAAGCTAATCTCAATATTGCAGCGCAATTTTTTTACAAACCGATCCGAAAAATTGGTTATGTCGTCGTTGATATCGAAACAGATGATGCGTCTCCGTTATTAGCTAAACTTCGTGAGATTGAAGGCACAATCAAAGCACGTGTGCTGTATTAATTTGATAAAATTAAGCAAAAACTGACCGCACTTTATGTGGGATAGAAACGCAAAATGGGCAAAAGTAGGTTATCTTACTTTTGCCCATTTTTATTAACATGTTTGCAGCTTACATTTATTTTCATCATGGCCTTTAAATAGATTACGGCGATCAGAATTAAATGTCGGCTGTGCGGTTGGGATGGATAAAAACCATACGCAAAACAATCTTGTGTGAGTTGAACCGCTTGCTCGTTAGTCAGATTTGGGTCGAGTGGTGAATGTAAGGAACAACTTAAATATTGCGGTACATTTTTCAAGACTACTAACGGTGAAAGTTAGCGCTTTGTAAGGCAGTTGAACGGTGAGTTTATCACCTAATTCACGCGGTTCCCATTGTTGTTGAGGGACCCAGGCAGAATCACCACACTCATCATCCACGGGCGTTAATACTGTGCCGATCCATTGGTCTTCGAATAAAACAAATTTAGGGGCAGAAACACTCGATGCCTTTGTGATAGAAAGGGAGATCTTGCATTTCAGGTACAATGTTTTTGCATTTCGGCAAGGAAAAATCTCCGTTGGGTTTTCTTCAAAGCCAGTGACAGAGGTTTAAAAAAGTGCGGTAGAATTTTTCAGGTGTTTTTTTCGTGTCGATACATGGTTTATTTTTTTCAATATTAATAAGATTAAAAGCATAGCAGGTGAAATCTTAAAGAAAGTTCCCCTTTTCGTAAAGAGGGGTAGAGATTTAACCTTGTCTCTATTAATTAAGTCAAATCTCCCCCAGCCCCTCTTTTTCTAAAGAGGGGAATCTAGATTTAAGCCGTATTCCTTAATGACTTGATTTAACGTTTCAAAAACCTTTGGCAACACGTTTTGTATTGTTTCCGTCAAACCAATTCCAGATTCTAGCGATTCCGGTTGGATGCCGATAAGGCAAAGGTGTTTTGGAAATTCATCCGTTAATTTCATTGCAGAAAGTACATCACAAATGCCGAGTTGATGTGGCGAAATTTTGCGAGAAAAAAAGGTGGGCACCTGCTCATCATGTAACACAATAATCTCACCTGGCTGTTTGTTAGCAAGCACGGCATCGACAATAATCAAATGCTCGCGATTTGCCATCGCATCCAGTAATTCCATGCCACAAGTACCACCATCGATGATGTCAAAGTGCGGTTGAATTTCAGGGCGTTTTTCAAGCTCCTGCACAACGCGCACACCGACACCTTCATCACTTAACAAAAATATTGCCGACGCCAAGAATTAACGGCTTCATTACAACACCTTCACTTCAGTCACTTCGCCGTTTTCGGTATTAACTACGTGCACGGCACAGGACATACAAGGGTCGAAAAGAGTGAATGGTTCTGACCACTTCTAATGGTTTAGTTGGATCTGCCACCGGTGTACCAATAATGGAAAGCTCATAAGGACCCATTTGGTCTTGTTCGTTACGTGGACCTGCATTCCATGTAGATGGTACAACGGCTTGATAGTTTTTCAATGCGACCGTCTTTGATGACAACCCAGTGAGAAAGCATACCACGTGGTACTTCACCAAAAGCCAACACCACGGAACTCACCGCTTGCTGGAATATCTGTTTTTGATATACGCCGTCATATCACCTTTAGCGATATTATCAATGAGCATTTGCCATTGAGCGCTTAAAATGTCGTTGATCGCACAGCAATGCACGGTACGACCGATAATACGTCCAAGGGTAGAATGTAATTGATCGGTGGTTAAACGTGTTACCAGTCAATTTTTTTCATAAATGCCTTTTTAATTCATTGAAGTGGTTGACAGTTGGCGTGTCATTCGCAGCCAAACCACACATTAAATAGGCGAGAGGACCCACTTCGACAACTTTACCGTAGAAGGTTGGTGCTTTTTACCCAAGAGTATTTACCATCATCTTGCCAGCCGGTATATTTCGGACGAGTTAAAGCCAGCCCAAGGTTCTAATGGTTCATCATCTTCGTACCAAGCGTGTTTACCACTTTCTTTAATGCCTTTTACAACGAACTCATCTTTTTGTTGATCAATTGGGCGGAAAGTCGATAAATCGCCGTTTTTCGATATAACCACCTTTTCAACATGAATTTAGAGTTATCTGCATCAATTGGGTATTCTGGTACAGATAAGTAGTTGCCAGATGTTTTGCCTAAGCTTAACCATTCAGGATAGTAAGCCGCAAATACTGCTGCATCTACTTTATACACTTGGTTAATGAAGTCAGTTAAGCGATCGATACAAGCTTTCACGAACATGAGACGTTCTTGGTTTAGTACCGCTTGGGAATCTAAGTTAATTGGGTTTGCTACACCACCAATCGCCAAGTTTTTGAATATGTGGTGTTTTACTACCGAGTAATGCGACTACACGGTTAGCATCACGTTGACATTCAAGGGCTTGCAAATAGTGTGCTACGGCAATGAGGTTTGACTTCTGGTGGAAGTTTCATTGCAGCATGACCGAAGTAACCGTTAGCGAAAAATACCAAGTTGTCCGCTGTCCACTAATGCTTGAATTTTTTTCTGTACATTGCGGAATTCGTTAGCACTGTTTAATGACCATGTAGAGACACCTTTTAGCATATCTGCTGCTTTTTCAGGATCAGCTTTGTAGCGCAGCGGTGATATCCACCCAGTCCATCGCGGAGAGTTGATAGAAATGCACGATATGGTCGTGAATGCTGTGTGCAGCAAGAATCATGTTACGAATGTACTGTGCATTGACGGGAACTTTAGCACCAATAGCATCTTCTACGGCACGTACGCTGATAATCGCGTGTACTGTGGTACATACGCCACAGATACGTTGCATAATCATCCATGCATCACGTGGGTCGGCACCTTTTACGATATTTTTCCATACCGCGCCACATGGTACCGGATGACCAAGCATTGGTGACAACACCGTTTTTCAATTTCGCAATCAATACGTAAATGACCCTCAATACGGGTAATTGGGTCAATTGAGATACGTTTTTTTCTGACATTATTCTGCTCCGCTAACTTTTTTTTGCTGAATGCCGCTTTTTCGGCAATAATTTTTTTCTGAGTCTTCGGTATGTTTTTTTCTTTAAATACCGGTAATACAGGGAATAAACGAATGATTAAAAATATAGGCACATACTTCAATAGAAACGAAAGCCGATTGAAATAAGCAATTCTTCCGCAGATGGGAAATATTGATAGCCGTTGCCCGGGATTATACATGATAAGCGAGTAGTTCATACGCCATAATGCTGCACCGAGTAACATGCTTAATGCCGAAATAAATAACCAACGGGAATCTGATTTTTTTCTCCCCGAGGAAGAGGGTCAGTAATGGTAATACCATCAACCAAACTTCCATCCAGAACATCCATGCTTCAAATCTTTAGTTAATTTATCGAAACCCACAACCATTTGCAGTTTATCGTTATAAATCAACTCACCAAAAACGCACTGCTAAGAAACAGAAAAATTAATCCTGCAGTAACGCGTGCAAGTTGAGTAAATAAATGACGTTCATCTGGTGTTTTTTTCCTGCAAGACCCTGCTTTAACTAAAGAGCCTTCAAAAGATCACGATAGAGAAGCCCATAATGAAAGCAGTCAGCAAGGAGAGTATCGGTAAAAGCTTCATAGCTTTGCCATACCGGATGGACTTTGTGACCAGCTACAATCATCAAGGAACCCATTGATGATTGGTGCATCATTGGTAACAAGGCACCCAAGGCAATAATGAAAAAAACATGATTTTTATTCAGTTTATTAAACCATTTTTTTCAAGCCGAAGAAACCAAGCCATACAGGGGCAAATTCTAGGGTCACTACGATGATATACACCGTCATACAAAAATGCCGTTTCAAATAGAACGGAATTCGTGTTGAACTGGCCTGGAATGTAGAAATATGGTAAATGCCAATAACGTCCCATATCAATGGTGATAGATAAACCACCAAGGGAATAGCCGAATAAACTTGCAAGCAATGCTGGGCGAACAAGAGCGTGATATTTCCCTTTATTGAAAATATACACGGTCCAAGCGAGTGCCCAACCACCACAGGCAAATCCTGTACCGACAAGTAAGTCAAAGGCAATCCATAAACCCCAAGGATAACCGCCATTAAGTGCGGTCACGGAACCAATACCAAAACACTAAACGTTTTAAAAATTAATAAAAACGCAAAGCACGGCAAGTGGTGCAAAAAAAGAGAATTGCGGCAGAAACAAGGCGACCGCCTACCGGACGTGGATTACTCATGATGCTCATCCTCCGCTTCTTCCATTTCCTTGCGTGCCTGACGCATGGCTTCTTTTTGTGCTGCAATACGCTCAGCGATTTTATCGCCGTGCATATTTTTGTAAGTCATAAAGGTTAAACCGGCAAGTGCCACTAACGGTAAGGCTAAACCGCGATACAAGAAGTGTTGTAAATGCGCCGCACGAGAACCTGTCGCGACTTCATCTAAGTCTGGTAAACCAAGATTAGCAAAAGGTACACCACTTAAGGCGAGCACCTGTGTACCACCACCTTCTTTTTCACCGTAGATGTGATATTGATATGCCGGTACGGTAGCACGGTATTTATCTGTACTATTGACGTGTTGACGTGGGTAATCATATTCAGTACCACGTAATAAGCTTAAACGACGTTTCGCTTCAGCCAATAATTCTTCACGTGTACCAAAAATAATGGCACCAGTTGGACAAACATGACAGCAACCAGGTAATTCACCTTTATCTAAGCGTTCAACACCTTTTTGGTTACAGAGTTCACATTTGCTGATTTCACCGAATGGATTGTCATAGTCGTATTTTTGGCACATCAAAACGGACAACCCAACCATGCAATAACGGCAACCGGTACAAATATCGGGATCATATTTTACGATACCCGTTTTGGGATCTTTGGTAAGTGCTTGAACCGGACAAACCGCAACACAGTTAGGGTCAACGCAATGCATGCATTGTTTTTTCACGTAAGCATAGCCATTTTCTGTTTTGTCTTTATTTGTGCCGTCGCCATCACTCCATACTTGAATCACGTTACGAGTAAACGGTGTGAGTTTGTCGTTATTTGACCAAGTTTGATCACCTTTTTGGATTCACGGGTGTGTGGTTTACGTTTTGACATTCAGCCACGCATGCTTGACAACCTACGCAAAGGGTAGAGTCGTAAAGCATTCCTAGTGCACCAGGAATGGGCTCAACCGTTTCCGTTGCCTGCGCACTCGACACAGGCAAGGAGGAAGCGATTCCGCCAAGCATACCTGCTTTTAGAAATTTTCGTCTATCCATCTTATTTACCTGTATGTTGTTCTTTCTCTGCGGCTTTAGCTTCGGAACGGGCTTTATGTTGAGCGCTTAATTCGCGTAAGGTCACAACACTCACGCCTGCTAGGATTGCAGCTGCACCACCTAATAAACCAATGGCGGTCATGGTTGCACCTGAACCTTCGGTATTGTTGACATCAGGTTTTTTTCAACGCGTGGTGTTGGGTTTTCTACGCCCGCTAATTGGAAAGATACCTTTAGTAAAAGCCGACGCCTTTTTTTCGTTACAACCATAACAAGGGTGTCCGATACCGACCGGCCAGTTATTACCGCCGACATCACAGAATTCTAAAGTAGAGCAGTTACCGTAAGTTTCTGGTCCCTTTACAACCGAGATGATACAAACACCAACCGTTGCGGTGACCGTAATCGCCGTATTCTTTAGCGAAAGCGACCCGCATCAAAGTGTGGACGACGATAGCAGTTTTTCGTGAATTAAGCGATCGTAAGCGAATAATGGACGATTTAATTTGTCCATTGCGGGTAGTTTCTTATAAGTAAGAATATAAGCGACAGTTGCAAGGAAGTTGTGTGGATTTGGTGGACAACCTGGAATATTAATCACTGGAGTGCCTTTTGGTAATACTTCAGATAAGCTGCTTGCACCAGTTGGGTTGCCGCCACTAGAAGGTACGCCACCCCATGCCGCACAAGAACCGATCGCAATAATTGCTGCAGCACCTTTAGCAGCTTCTTGGATGTGTTCTACAATCGGTTTACCTGCTACCATACAATAGACGCCGCCGTCTTTCACCGGAATAGATCCATCTACGACTAAAACATATTTTCCATAATACTGTTTAATTGCATTGTGTTTATTATCTTCAGCTTGTTCCCCGAAGGCTGCAGAAAGGGTTTCGTGGTATTCTAAGGAAATCATTTCCAATACCAAGTTTTCTACTGTTGGGTGGGTCGCACGTAGCAAGGATTCAGTACAACCCGTACATTCTTGCGCACCAATCCATAATACTGGTGGACGTTTAGGTTCGGTTAAAGCAGCGGTCATTTCTGCACCCGCTTTTGAACTTAACCCCATAGTCGCCGCAAGTGCGGTACATAACTTCATAAAATCCCGACGGGAAACTTCTGCTAAAGCAGAAAATAATCCATCACTTCGTTGCATATAATCACTCCAATTGGCACGTTACTTGTATGGTTAATTTACCTATGATATGCCTTGATGAGGGAAATTTATTTGATCGTAATCAAAAAAATACCCTTATTTTTCCTTATAAAATAAGTGGGTAAGTGATTGTTTTTACTTAAGTTATTGAGAATGATTGTTATTTATTGAGGGTTATCTTCACTTAGAGTATCTTTTTTTGTACATAAAATCACAATAATAAAGAAAGGATTTGGTCTCGAAAAAAATCTTCGTAAAAATTTGACCGCACTTTGCGTCGATATGAATAGGAAGTGAATAAGTTAAATTCTTGGTTTTGTTTATTTTTTTATTGATTTTTTTATCAACAAAAAAATTGTCTAAGAGAATGGATTTTATTACGCTTTTCCCTATACTAAGCAGGGATAATTTTTTTATGGAGAAAAATAATAATGAGTGTAGTCGCAGGTATTGTTGTTGTAACTTTAGCTTTCACCATTTCAATGTATAACAAATTGGTTATGAGACGTAATCAAGTGAGCAGTGTTGAGGCAAGCGTGGATGTTCAGTTAAAAGCGTCGTTATGATTTGTTACCAAACCTTGTTGCCACAGCAAAGGAATATATGTCGCATGAGCGTAGCTTGCTTGAGCGTATCGTGACGTTACGTGAAAGTGCTAAATTAGCTCATACTACAAGTGAAAAAAATTTCAACTCAATAATGAGATTTCGGGGAGTATTACGTCATTTACAGGTTCGTCTAGAAAATTACCCTGATCTCAAAGGCCAATCAAAATCTTATGCAAATTCAGACCGTACTTAGCGATGTAGAAGAGCAAATTTCTGCAGCAAGACGTACTTATAATTCAGCAGTTGAAGAGTATAACAATGCGGTGGAAATGTTCCCGTCAAATTTAATTGCAAACTTGTTTAATTTCCAGAAAGGAACATTTTTCGATATTCCTCAGAATGAAGCGGAAGTCCCTAATGTGGGTAATTTATTTAAACAATAAGTGGAAAAACAATGAATACACCAAAAGAGATTGAAGGGATTCGTTTTCTTGGATTGGAAAAATTAGATGAGGAACGTTTAGCCATAAAATCCCTTATTAACAAATCGATAATAGGGTTGTTTTTTGGGTTATTTTTTTGCTTCTCGGCGCGATAGGGAGTGAGAATCTATTAAGTACGGCATTGATTCTTGGTGTGCTCATTTATTGTTTTCGTCGCTTATTTTTTAGATATAAACGCTTTATTGCAGAATTTAAAACTCGGGTAATTAACACGATTGTCCAGGAGTTTGGCTTCCACTTTAGACCAGACCGGGGGCTTCATCTTAATGATTTTTTCTCAGTTTACGATAGTTATCCGGCGAGTTATCGTAGTGAGGATTTAATTTTGGGTGAGCTTGACCAGACTGAAGTTGAAATCTGTGATTTTGCAGCGTTTAATATGGAACCGAGCGGAAAAATGATGAAAGGATTAAGGACCACGACCTTTCAAGGCATTTTATTTAAAAGCGACCTTCCCTAAAGAACTGGCCCATTGGGTTTATGTTTGCGATAAGAAGGAGGGGTGTTTAAGAAAAAGAAGGTGAAATTGCTTTTGATGGATAGTCCATCTTTTAATCGTTATTTTGATGTGTTTACTGAAGATCAAATCTTAGCCAGATATGCCTTATCGCCTAAGTTAATGGAACGCTTTTGCAGCTTGAAAGAGAAATTTAATTGTCCTATTTCGATGGTACTTCGTAACCGAGAAGTGATTGTTGCGGCTAATTTAGGAAAGAATAGTTTTGAACCATCTTTTGAAAAGTCATTGCTGGAAGACAGTACGATTCGTGATTATATTTCGAGTATCAAAGGTTTCACAGATATGGTGAAAGAACTCGGGTTAAATAACCACATTTGGAAATAAAGTGTTAATGCAATAAAAAAAGACGAGTTTAGATAAAAACTCGTCTTTTTGTTTTATATGCTATGTACTTTGTTTATTGGTTTTTTTAAACAGCGAAAATTTTTGACCGCACTTTTTATTTCGCAAAAATAGTCAGTTTTTTTGCTATAATTCCGCACAATTTTTCATTACAAAATAGAGAAAAAAACTATGTCAGAAACACCGGTTACAGAAAATGCTTATGGTGCATCAAGTATTAAAAGTCTTAAAAGGGCTTGATGCGGTTCGGAAACGTCCGGGCATGTATATTGGGGATACCGATGATGGAACAGGCCTACACCATATGGTGTTTGAGGTGGTGGATAACGCGATCGATGAAGCGCTTGCTGGCTATTGTTCCGATATTATCGTTACTATTCATGATGATAATTCTGTTTCTGTACAAGATGACGGTCGTGGTATTCCAGTAGATATTCATCCGGAAGAAGGGTGTTTCTGCAGCAGAAGTAATTATGACAGTGCTTCATGCGGGCGGTAAATTCGATGATAACTCTTATAAAGTATCAGGTGGTTTTACACGGCGTGGGTGTTTCGGTAGTAAATGCACTTTCTGATAAATTGCAATTAACCATTCGTCGCCAAGGTCATGTGTACGAGCAATTCTATCACTTAGGTGAGCCTCAAGGGCCTTTTAACTATTATCGGTGAAACGCAAGCGACGGGTACAACGGTGCGTTTCTGGCCAAGTCCAGAAATCTTTGCGATTACAACTTTCGATTACAAAAATTTTAGCAAAAACGCTTACGTGAGCTTTCATTCTTAAACTCTGGTGTATCGATTCGTTTAATCGATAAACGTGATGGCACAGAAGATCACTTCCATTACGAAGGTGGTATTCAAGCGTTCGTTGAATATTTAAATAAAAAAATAAAAATCCAATTCACCCAAAAACCATTCTATTTTTTTCAGCTGAAAAAAGACGGTATTGGCGTGGAAGTTGCATTGCAATGGAATGATGGCGTAAACGAAAAACGTTTATTGCTTTACCAATAACATTCCACAGCGTGATGGTGGTACTCACTTAGCCGGTTTCCGTGGTGCATTAACCCGTAGCTTAAATAACTATATGGAAAGCGAAGGGTTACTGAAAAAAAGAGAAAGTGAGCACATCAGGTGACGATGCGCGTGAAGGTTTGGTGGCGATTATTTCGGTGAAAGTGCCCGATCCTAAATTCTCTTCACAAACAAAAAGACAAATTAGTGTCTTCTGAAGTGAAAAAGTGCGGTTGAATCTGCCATGAATGAGCGTATGCAGGAATATCTATTAGAAAAATCCAGCCGATGCGAAAAATCATTGTAAATCAAATTATTACGGCTGCACGTGCACGTGAAGCTGCACGTAAAAGCACGTGAAATGACCCGTCGCAAAGGCGCATTAGATATTGCTGGGCCTTCCGGGTAAATTAGCTGACTGCCAAGAAAAAGATCCCAGCTCTTTCAGAACTTTACCTCGTGGAGGGGGATTCTGCGGGTGGTTCGGCAAAAATCAGGTCGTGATCGTAAAACCCAAGCGATTTTACCGTTAAAAGGGAAGATTCTTAACGTTGAAAAAAAGCACGTTTTGACAAAAATGCTTTCTTCTCAAGAAGTGGGTACATTTAATTACAGCGCTTGGCTGTGGTATTGGTCGCGATGAATATAATCCGGATAAATTACGTTATCATCACATCATTATCATGACCGATGCGGACGTGGACGGTTCACATTCGTACTTTTATTGTTGACCTTCTTCTATCGTCAAATGCCGGAATTAATTGAGCGTGGTTACGTGTATATCGCTCAGCCGCCACTTTATAAAGTGAAAAAAAGGTAAACAAGAGCGTTATATCAAAGATAACGACGAAATGGTGCAATATGAGTTAATGCTTGCGTTAGATGGTGCAGCGTTACATATCAGTGCTAATGCACCAGCAATGAATGATTTAGTGTTTGAGAAATTAGTAGGCGAATATAACAATGTTCAGAAATTAATTACTCGTTTAAGTCGTTACTATCCAGAGCCATTGTTACAAGGCTTTGGTTTACCAACCACAATTAACCGTTGAGTTTAATGCGTAATGAAAGTGCGGTCGAAAAATTGGGCGAATGCTTTTTGTTGCGTACTTAACCGAAAAAAAGAAACGGAAGCACATTTATATTCAGCAAGAACGCAATTTAACAGCGAACGCCAAGTATATGAAGCAGTCATTACCGTTCGTAAACATGGTATTGATACAGATTACTTCATTAACTTTGATTTTTGTGACAGGGCAATGAATTTGCGAAGATTTCTACATTCGGCCAGCAAGTCAATGGCTTGCTCGAAGAGGGGCGCGTATGTCACTCGTGGTGAAAAAAACTCAACCCAGTTCAATCATTTGAACAAGCTGTTGAATGGTTGATGAAAGAATCTCGTCGTGGCTTAGAAATCCAACGTTATAAAGGGATTGGGTGAAATGAACGCTGAGCAACTTTGGGAAACCACCATGGATCCAAATGCTCGTCGTATGTTAAAAAGTATCAATTAAAGATGCTGTTGCAGCAGACCAACTCTTCACCACATTAATGGGTGATGAAGTTGAGCCTCGTCGTGAATTCATCGAAATGAATGCGTTGCGAGCAAACTTAGACGTTTAGTCTAATATTCAAAAAATATCACTGAGAATGACCGCACTTTAGGAAAACCGAGTGCGGTATTTTTTTTATTTTATTTAGAAATGGAAATAATTTTCAATTAGATCTATTATTTGTGTGTATTCTTTACTATAATTTTCACGATTTTTTTATCGTTTAAGGACAATGATACGAAATAGACTCGTTTTTAGTTGTTAGATTGGTAGCAAAAGTACGCATAGTAATGTGCGTACTTCTTTTTTGTTTTTAGGAGCAATCATTATGATGATAGATAAACGCCTAATTAACACGGTGGCCGACAGTAAAAAATGGATTGGCATCACGGTGTTATGGAACTGGGTGGCGTTAATTGGTGGGATTATTAGTGCCGTCGTGTTTTCTTATATTTTACAGGCGGCTTATTTTAATGAATTGGGCCCACTAAGTGCGGTCATTTTGGGCATTGTTTTAGTTGCTGCTTTGGCGTTGCGTGCCTTTGCGGGTAAAAAATCGGTGCAGGCCTCTTATTTTGCGAGTACGAAAGTAAAACATGAGCTGCGTAGCCTCATCTATCGCAAATTGGCCTCCATGCCACTTAACCAAGTGAATCAACAATCTACGTCAAACATCATTCAAGTGGCTTCAGAAGGTGTGGAACAACTTGAAATCTACTTTGGGCGTTATTTGCCTCAGCTTTTTTATAGCTTGCTTGCCCCGCTCACACTCTTCGCTTTTCTGATCTTTTTCAGCTTTAAAACAGCCGTAATTTTGTTGATTTGTGTGCCGTTGATTCCAATGTCGATTATTGCGGTGAATAAAATTGCGAAAAAAACTCTTGGCAAAAATATTGGTCCATTTATGTGGGGTTTAGGCAGCAGTTTCTTAGATAACCTACAAGGGTTTAATCACGCTGAAAAAAATCTATCAAGATGATGCTTATAAAGCGAAAGCAATGGATGAAGAAGCAGAACATTTCCGCAAAATTACCATGAAAGTGCTGACCATGCAGCTTAACTCAGTGTCGCTGATGGATTTACTTGCTTACGGTGGGTGCAGCAATCGGGATTTTTAACGGCCTTGTTGCAATTCCAAGCGGATCAATTAACCGTATTAGGGCGTCATTTTATTTATTCTGCTTTCTTCTGAATTCTTTATTCCACTTCGTTTATTGGGGTCTTTCTTCCACGTGGCAATGAATGGTAAAGCGGCATCAGACAAGATCTTCACATTGTTAGATACGCCAGTGGAAACTCAAACGCAAGCGGTCGACTTTGCAGCGAAAAATGCTATTCAGGTGGATATTCAAGATCTGCATTTTTGCTTACAGCGAAGAGAAAGCCTGCGATTGTTGGCTTAGATTTAAGCATCTTACCAAATCAGCTTACGGTATTTGTGGGGTAAAAAGTGGTTGTGGTAAATCGACCTTTGGTTTCATTGCTAATGGGCTTTAATCAAAGCGCAACAAGGCAAAATTCTATTCAACGGCCAAGAAATTCAAGAGATTGATCGTCATTCGTTTTACGAAAAAGTCTCTTTGGTGAGCCATAGCAGTTACGTGTTTAAAGGTACGCTGCGCGAAAATATGATCATGGCGAAAATTGATGCCACAGATGAGCAAATTTATGCGTGTTTAGAGCAAGTCAATCTGGCGCAATTCGTTCGAGATAATGGTGGATTAGATATGCCGCTATTAAGCCGTGGCGCGAATTTATCTGGCGGTCAAATTCAACGTTTAGCCTTTAGCACGCGCGTTATTACACAATGCGGCGCTTTATATTTTTGACGAAGCGACCAGTAACATTGATGTGGAAAGCGAAGAAATTATTTTGCAGTTCATTCAGCAATTTAAACAACAAAAAACCATTGTGATGATTTCCCATCGCTTGGCGAATGCCGTGAATGCCGACTGCATTAATGTGCTTGAACAAGGCAAATTGATTGAGCAAGGCACGCATAAAGACCTCATGGCAAAACAAGGTGCGTATGCTGAAATGTTCCAACAACAAAAAGATTTAGAACAAATTAGAGAGGTGGCAAATGCGTAAAAATGGTTTTGTTGTGATGGGGCATTTGTTGAAATTAGTGACCCCACTGGCGCATATCATGGCGTTTACCATCACCATGGGAACGCTCGGTTTTCCTGGCTGCCATCTTTTATTATGGTGCTTGGGTGCGATGGGGTTTAGTAAATTTATTAAACTTTGACACCCATTTAAGTTTTTCTGGAATTTTGACCGCACTTATCGTGTTAGCGGTGGCTCGTGGCGCATTGCGTTATTTAGAGCAAATGTCAGGGCATTATATCGCCTTTTTAAATTGTTGGCATTATTGCGCGATAAAGTGTTTTTCTTCTTTACGTCGCTTGGCTTTTTGTGAAGTTGCAAGACAAACAAGCGGGGCAATTAGTGTCATTAGTCACCAATGATATTGAATTGCTCGAAGTGTTCTATGCGCACACTATTGCGCCGATTATGATTGCGTTCTTTACTTCTGCGATTTTATTGTTGGTCTTTGGGCATCTTTCAGGCTGGTTTGTAGTTGTGGCATTAGCCGCTTATTTAACAGTGGGCGTGATTCTACCCATTATTACCACCAAATTGGCGCGTGAAGATGGCCGACGCTATCGTGAGTTAGTAGGCGAAATGAATGATTTCTTCCTCGACAGCGTACGAGGCATGAAAGAAATTCAACTTTTTCGGCTATGCGAAACAACGTTTAGATGAAATTCAACAACGCAGCCAAAAAAATTGATACAGCTTTTTGAACGTATTAAAGACCAAGAAGCGAAAAGTGCGCGTTTACACTGAAGTGGCAGTATCAGCGTTTAACATCATTATGTTATTCACGGGCTTAATTTTTGTTTAGTCTAGATAAGATTGATTTTTTTCTGCCTTTTTAATCGGCGTGATTTTATTGATGTCGAGCTATGGCCCGGTTATTGCGTTAAGTAACCTTTCAAGCAACTTGTTACAAACCTTGGCTTCAGGTGAGCGTGTATTGAGCTTTGCTAGCAGAAGAACCTGAATTAAAAGACGTAGAAAGTGCGGTCGATTTGAAAGAGGTTTCTCGCATTGATGTTGAGAACGTAAACTTTGCTTATGGTGAAGAACAAATTTTATCGGATGTTAGCTTGTCAGTGAAAAAGGGTGAAATTTTAGGAATTCATGGAAGAAGCGGCAGCGGTAAAAGTACCCTGTTAAAAACTGCTGATGCGTTTTTTTACGATCCTAAATCGGGTAGCATTAAAAATTAACGGCGAAACCTTACCGAATATCAACACCCGTAGTTTGCGCGACAATATGGCGTACATTACCCAGCAAACCTACATTTTCAACGAAACCATCGAGGAAAATATTCGCCTTGCACGCCGTGATGCAACGTTAGAAGAAATTATGGAAGCCGCGAAGAAAGCGTCAATTCATGATTTCATTTTAAGCTTGCCAGAAGGTTATCAAACGAAAAAATGACGGAATTGGGCGGCAACCTCTCTGATGGTGAAAAAAACAACGTATCGGTATTGCTCGTGCATTCCTACACAACGCACCGATTATTTTTACTCGATGAACCGACTAGCAATTTGGATAGCTTTAAACGAAGCGATGATTTTGAAATCATTGTTGAACGTGAAAGCAGAAAAAAATTGATTATTCTCGTGAGTCATCGCCAATCTACCATGGCTATTTGCGATCAGGTGATTGGCATTGAGAATGGAAGAATGTCGTAAGGCAGTGAGAAAAAGAGCGGTCAAATTGACCGCTCTTTTTTATTTTCTTAATTTCACTAATTCAACTTCATGATTTTCACCTTTTCTAAGAATGAGATTGGCGCGCTCACGAGTCGGCAGAATGTTTTGTTTTAAATTCAATCCGTTAATGTTATCCCAAATGTTACTGGCTGTTTCAATGGCTTCTTGCTCAGAGAGATTAGCGTAATGTTTAAAAATAGGAATCTGGGATTGGTGAAAGCACTTTGACGGAATTTTTAAGAATCGTTTGATGTACCATTCTTTGAGTAAGTTCTCGTCTGCATCAACGTAAATGGAGAAATCCACAAAATCAGACACGAAGGTTTGATTGGCTTTATTTGAACCTGTTTGGAGAACATTTAGTCCTTCTAAAATTAAAATATCCGGTTGGTCAACAATATCAAATTTATCAGGAACGATATCGTAAGTCAGATGAGAGTAAATAGGCGATTTTACAGATGGCTTGCCTGATTTGATATCAGCTAAAAAAACGAATTAATTTGGCCGTATCATAAGAAATAGGGAAGCCTTTTTTCTGTAGCAAATCATCTTTTTTTAGTTTCTCTAATGGATAAAGAAAACCATCAGTAGTAATCAGATCAACTTTTTCGTTCGGTAGGCCAGTGGGTTAGCAAAGATTGCAAAAATACGTGCCGATGTACTTTTTCCCGACAGCAACACTACCCGCGATACTAATGATGTAAGGGACTTTAGGGCTTTGTCCGCCAAGAAAACGATTTAAAAACGGTTTTGGCGGCGAAGGTTTTCGTCAATGTAGTAGTTAATAAGACGTGCAAGTGGCAGGTAAATGGTGCTCACTTCATCAAGAGAAAGCTCTTCATTAAAACCTAAAAGCGGTTTGAGATCTTGCTCCGTTAATTTTAGCGGAACAGATTTTCTTAATTCAGCCCATTGTTGACGACTAAAGTTCAGAAAGGGCGTTAGTTGTTCGGTAATTTCCACGGTGCTTTATATCTAGAGTGAAAAAAATTGGACAAAAATATACCCTATAAATGAGTTGTGATCATCGTTTTTTTATTAAAAAGTGATGAGTTTTTAAAAGCAAGAATGTGGCTTTTTTTGCTTGTAAATTAGACGAATAGTTAAAAAAACGCATTTTTTTCATAAAAAAACTTGTCAGGCATAAAATTTTCCATATAATACGCCTCACTTGCTTACAACACGCCGACTTAGCTCAGTAGGTAGAGCAACTGACTTGTAATCAGTAGGTCACCAGTTCGATTCCGGTAGTCGGCACCATCCTTTAGTAAACAAGTATTCATTTAGCGTGGAGGGGTTCCCGAGCGGCCAAAGGGGGCAGACTGTAAATCTGTTGGCTCAGCCTTCGAAGGTTCGAATCCTTCTCCCTCCACCATTTTCTAAATGAATTCTGATGGGACAGATGAATTTAGGACTGCGGGCATCGTATAATGGCTATTACCTTAGCCTTCCAAGCTAATGATGCGGGTTCGATTCCCGCTGCCCGCTCCAAACGCTGATATAGCTCAGTTGGTAGAGCGCACCCTTGGTAAGGGTGAGGTCGGCGGTTCAAATCCGCCTATCAGCACCAGCCTTCCAAAATTCCTCTCTCCTTTATTAAATAGTAATGATTTTATTGGTTAATGTGGTTTAATTTACCCATCGATAACCGTGTCTATTTAGAGGACTCTTTAAATGTCTAAAGAAAAAAATTTGAACGTACAAAAACCGCACGTAAACGTGGGTACAATCGGCCACGTTGACCACGGTAAAACAACTTTAACAGCAGCAATCACAACCGTATTAGCAAAACACTACGGTGGTGCAGCTCGTGCATTCGACCAAATCGATAACGCGCCAGAAGAAAAAAAGCGCGTGGTATCACCATCAACACCTCACACGTTGAATACGATACTCCAACTCGTCACTACGCACACGTTGACTGCCCAGGACACGCGGACTATGTTAAAAAAACATGATTACCGGTGCGGCGCAAATGGACGGTGCTATCTTTAGTAGTAGCAGCGACAGATGGTCCTATGCCACAAACTCGTGAGCACATCTTATTAGGGTCGCCAAGTAGGTGTACCTTACATCATCGTATTCTTAAACAAATGCGACATGGTAGATGACGAAGAGTTATTAGAATTAGTAGAAATGGAAGTTCGTGAACTTCTTTCTCAATATGACTTTCCCAGGTGACGATACTCCAATCGTACGTGGTTCAGCATTACAAGCATTAAACGGTGTTGCAGAATGGGAAGAAAAAATCCTTGAGTTAGCAAACCACTTAGATACTTACATTCCTGAGCCAGAGCGTGCAATTGACCAACCGTTCCTTCTTCCAATCGAAGACGTGTTCTCAATTTCAGGTCGTGGTACAGTAGTAACTGGTCGTGTTGAGCGTGGTATCATCCGTACTGGTGATGAAGTTGAAATCGTTGGTATCAAACCAACAACGAAAAACAACAGTAACTGGTGTTGAAATGTTCCGTAAATTACTTGACGAAGGTCGTGCAGGTGAAAACATCGGTGCATTATTACGTGGTACCAAACGTGAAGAAATCGAACGTGGTCAAGTATTAGCGAAACCAGGTTCAATTACTCCACACACTGATTTTGAATCAGAAGTTTACGTATTATCAAAAGATGAAGGTGGTCGTCACACTCCATTCTTCAAAGGTTACCGTCCACAGTTCTATTTCCGTACAACTGACGTAACTGGTACAATCGAGTTACCAGAAGGCGTGGAAATGGTAATGCCTGGTGATAACATCAAAATGACAGTAAGCTTTAATCCACCCAATCGCGATGGACCAAGGTTTACGTTTCGCAATCCGTGAAGGTGGCCGTACAGTAGGTGCTGGCGTTGTTGCGAAAAATCATCAAATAATTGATGTATTAACTGTAACAAGTTAGATAAAGAAGGCGTATCGAAAGATGCGCCTTTTTGTTTTTTTATCAATGAATGTCGTTTTTATGATAGAAAGTGCGGTCAAAAAAATCGTGTTGTTTTGGTATGATACAGACTCATTTTTTTATACGGGTGGTTTTTATGCAACAACTTCCATTTAAAGCCGTTGTTTCTGATCTTGACGGTACATTACTCAACGCTAATCATGTAATTGGTGATTTTACAATTGAGATATTAAATAAATTAGAACAAAAAAAGGTGTTGATATTATTTTTAGCGACAGGCCGTAATCACACGGATGTTTCTTCTATTTTAGGTAAGATTGGAGCGGAGCATGCTGTAATGATCACTTCCAATGGCGCGAGAGTACGCGACCCTAAAAGGTAACCTTATTTATAGCAATAGTCTTCCAGAAGAAATCGTGCTTGAGTTGTATAAAATCCCTTTTGATCGTACCAAGATTTGTATCAATACTTATCAAGATGATGGTTGGTTTATCAATATAGATGTGCCTGAATTAGCAAAAATATCACAAGGATTCAGGCTTTCATGTATGAGGTGGTTGATTTCACAAAACATCATGGAAGAGGAACTGAAAAAGTATTTTTTTTATTGCTCGTGATCCGAAAAGATCTTGTAGAACTGGAAGATTATCTTAGAACGCATTTTTGGTGATAAAACGACGATTGTTTATTCCGCTGTGACTTGCTTAGAGGTCATGAACAAAAATGTATCTAAAGGTGATGCATTAGCTCATCTATTAGAAAATAGAAATTATGGATTAAAAGATTGTATTGCTTTTGGTGATGGTCAAAATGATGTTGAAATGCTTTCTTTGGCTGGTAAAGGTTATGTGATGGCGAAATGCTGATCCTCGTTTAAAAGAAGCTTGCCCTGAATTGGAAGAGATTGGGTTCAATAAAGACGAAGCGGTAGCCAAACATTTGGCGGAGCTTTTTGGTATCAAATAAATGTTTCAGTCAATTATTCTTGTGAGCACAGGTGCAGCCATCGGTGCATCCTTACGATGGGGATTGGGTCTTTGGTTGAATTCACTATTTAGCACACTTGCATTTGGTACACTTGTGGCGAACTTTATTGGCTGTTTTTTTTGATGGGGATTTTTAGTGGCCGCCTTTTTGGTTATTTCCTCAATTTAGCCCTGAATGGCGATTATTCTTAGTGACTGGATTTCTTGGTGCTCTCACCACCTTTTTCTTCTTTTTCAGGCGAAGTAATAGAACTCTTTTTTTAAAGAAGAGTGGGTAAATGGATTGTTCGTTTTAGTGAGCCATTTAGTTGGTTGTTTAATTTTTTTACAGTATTAGGGATTTATTTCTTTAGGCTCATCAGTCTTCTATTCCATTTCCGATAAAAATCGCTAAATTCTTCAGAATAAAAATCCATGAGAGAGCATATACTGCCAAATTTTTTGTTTGCTTTTGATTGGTTGAGGTTCTGCATAATTAGGAAACTTTTTGTGTAGAACCTTTTCTGCTATTTCAATCCAATTAATTTCACTTTCTGCGAGGACTTCATTGATTACGTCTGAAGATACACCTTTCAGTTGACGTAATTCTTGTTTGATACGATTTTGCACCATACCCACGTTGCGAACGTGCGTGTAAATAATTTTCAGCAAATCGTTTATCATTTTGCCAGTTTTTTTTCTGACAGTAAGCAATCGTTTCATCGATCTCATCTTCTGTAAATGCTTTTTCCTGCATTTTATTGCGTAGTTCAAATTCGCTATATTCACGTCGAGCAAGTAAATTAACGACATAGCTCAAAGCAAGAGAAGACATAGAAAATTCCTTTTTAGGTGAAATACGGTTGAAATGAAAAGTGCGGTCAATTTTGACCGCACTTTTTAGTGATTAGAAATCGCTTTCTGCGTCATCATTAGATTGTTCAATGTCCGCCATTAATGCTTGTTCTGGGTTAGCGACTAATTCAGCACGAAGCTTCGCTTCAAGTTCATCTGATTTTCGCAGGGATTTTTCATGTAACCACTTTCATCGCATTGGCTTTACCTTGACCAATTTTTTTCACCGTTGTATGCATACCATGCACCAGATTTCTCAACAAGTTTATGTTTAACACCAAGTTCAATTAATTCGCCAGCTTTAGAAATTCCTTCTCCGTAAAGAATTTGGAAATCAACTTGGCGGAAAGGTGCAGCTAATTTGTTTTTAACTACTTTAACACGAGTTTCGTTACCAATGACCTCATCTCCATCTTTAACTGAACCAGTACGACGGATATCTAAACGCACAGAAGAGTAGAATTTCAGTGCGTTACCACCAGTTGTGGTTTCTGGGTTACCAAACATGACACCAATTTTCATACGAATTTGGTTAATGAAGATAACAAGACAGTTTGCATTTTTGATTTGACCGGTTAATTTACGTAGCGCTTGAGACATTAAACGCGCTTGTAACCCCATGTGTGAATCACCCATTTCACCTTCAATTTCAGCTTTTGGGGTAAGTGCAGCAACCGAGTCCACAATGACGACATCTACAGCTCCAGAACGTACTAATGCATCACAAATTTCAAGTGCTTGTTCACCATTATCTGGCTGGGAGACTAAGAGTTCTTTAACATCAACGCCAAGTTTTGCTGCATAAATAGGATCAAGTGCATGCTCCGCATCAATAAACGCACAGGTTTTACCTACTTTTTGTGCTTGAGCGATAACAGATAAAGTTAAAGTTGTTTTACCAGAAGATTCAGGTCCAAAAATTTCAACAATACGACCCATTGGTAAACCACCAATACCAAGAGCGACATCAAGACCTAAAGAACCAGTTGAAACAGATTCAACATCAAGGGCTTGAGTATCGCCCAATTTCATAATTGAGCCTTTACCGAATTGCTTTTCAATTTGACCAAGTGCTGCGGCGAGCGCTTTTTGCTTTTCTTCTTGAGTTGCCATATAAAACCTTCTTGAATAGAGTTATCTAAATTTGGCTAGATTATATCTGTATTGATGTACAGTATCAAGAGAAAATTTTTTCCTTGACGAAAAAATGTGAATCAGATTCCAAACTTGAGAAATAGTTTATTTAAAATCAACTTCTTAAGTATTTTTTTAGATCTTGAATTTGTGCTGAGAGAATTTTTTCACCCAGTTCATATACAGTTCTTATTTTGGTTTCATCTCGTTCTAATCGACCTATATTGAGCGGTACATTTGGACGGATCACAAAGATTTTTATTTTGTTTTTTTCTAAACGAATGATTTCTTCTACTTGTTCATTATAAGTGCGGTAGCGATTTTTCTAAGGTTTTAACTAAGTGTGGATATTTGCGATAAAAAAAGCTTGAATAAAAAAAGAAGAAGATTTTTGTTTTTACGGTAGTCGATAGGTTGGGTTAAAAACAACGATGATTTTATCACAACCGAGCTCTTGTGCTTTTTTTCAAATGGAATACTATCAGCAATTCCACCGTCTAGATATTTTTTTGTCCCATTAATTTCCACAAATTGCGAGACAAAAGGCATGGCCGAGGTTGCTCTGAAGTATTCCATTTCTTTGAAAAACATTTTTCGATTTTGAAATATTCAGCTTCACCATTCTCGATGTTTGTGGCGGCTAAATAGAAATCAATGTGAGATTTTTTTCAAATTCATTTTTGATCAAAAAGGGTCGAGATTAAAGGGGAGATCATAGAAAGCGAAAAGTCTTTATTGACAATGTTGCCTGTTGTAAAAAGGCTATGAAATCCCATGTACCGTTTATCTTTAAGATATTTTTAGGTTATATCTCAACGCTCTTTCTTTTTGATTGGATGCATAATTTATGCCAAATAATGCGCCCGCAGAAACGCCAATAATTTTATCTATTTGAATGTTTTTGTTCCATGAGTGCATCAAGAACGCCTGCTGTAAACATTCCTCTCATGCCGCCGCCTTCAAGAACGAGTCCTACTGTCATTTTTACTCCTGAATTTCTAAAAAAATTTCTAATGGTTAAATATTAAACTATAAACTTGTTTTTCTTATCTAGTTGTTTATCAATAAATAAATTTTTGCATTTGCGATCTTTCTCACAAATTTGAAATTTTATATTCGTCACCTTTAACTGGTTATGATATAACCATTTTTGAGAAAGTACTTCTTGGTATAGTCGTATGTGATTAACCTTAAGTAAGGAGGAGTTTTAAAATGAAAACTCTCATAATCCCAAATGATCATATCAGTAAAGTATGTGATTTGTTAAATCAACTTATCGGAGATGTAACAAGTAAAAATCTATTTACGGGATATGGCTTGTTTCATAAAGAAAAAGATATGTTTGCTGTTTGGGCCAAACAATAAGGTTTACTTGCGCGCTAAGGATGAGCTTTCGATAAAACTAAAAGGACTTGGATGTAAACCCTTTACAACAAATGAACTCAATAAGCGCTTTGTATTATCTGATTATTATGCTTTAACTGAAAGTATCTTGAAAGATAATGTCTTAATGAGAACCTTGATCATTCTTTCAATTACTCAAATAAGGAAGGAAAAAAACTCGATTCTGCACTCTCTAAGATTGGACGGATTCGTGATTTACCGAATTTATCGGTTAAGTATGAACGAGCATTAAAGAAAGTTGGTATTGATAATGTCGATATTTTTACGACAAATAGGTGCTGAAAAATGCAATTGTTCGTTTGAAGAAAGCGGACATTGGTGCAACAGAAGCTTTTTTTATTGGCGACTTCGTGGTGCTTTAGAAAATCGTAATTGTGAGTTTTTATACTGAGAAAGAAAAAGGAGAGAGGGCTTATTAAACTTAATGAAATACTTTCTGCAAATGGATTTAGGCGCTGTAAACGAACTTTAAAAAAAGGCTGAATAGCATAACTTAAAGGTGTCTGCGTCTAAAAAAATCATCTATCGATAAATTTTTTTAAAAAAAGTGCTTGCGTGGATTTCAAAAAATCCCTATA